>Ga0209737_10000323_pt1 | contig 41705 bp, 36 predicted proteins | sample TergutCu122P3_FD_187284 | JGI IMG/M metagenome (GOLD analysis project Ga0209737, IMG submission 187284) | Cubitermes ugandensis P3 segment gut microbial communities from Kakamega Forest, Kenya - Cu122 P3 (SPAdes) (version 2) | ecosystem: Host-associated > Arthropoda: Insects > Digestive system...
TACCGCCACTACCGCTGATTGCTGTCCGCTCGACAGGTCAATGATTCGCAAACACCTGTCCCGCTTCCCGTACCGAAAGCAGCAGATTCTCGGGCGGGAGGCGGGAAGGAGGGCGCATCGGACTCAGTCAGCTTTTTTTGCCGCGAATTCTCGAACTTCCTGTGTGATTTTCATCGAGCAGAAACGCGGGCCGCACATCGAGCAGAAATGAGCGGTTTTGGCGGCATCATTGGGAAGGGTTTCGTCGTGGAATGTCCGCGCCTTGTCGGGGTCGAGACCGAGGTTGAACTGATCTTCCCAGCGGAATTCGTAACGCGCCTTGGAAAGCGCGTTGTCCCGTATCTGCACGCCCGGATGCCCCTTGGCAAGATCGGCGGCATGCGCGGCGAGTTTATAGGCAATGATGCCTTCCTTGACGTCGTTTTTATCCGGCAGTCCCAGATGCTCCTTGGGCGTGACGTAGCAAAGCATGGCCGTGCCGCGCCAGCCGATCATGGCCGCGCCGATGGCGCTGGCGATGTGGTCGTGACCGGGAGAAATGTCGGTGACGAGCGGGCCGAGGGTGTAGAAGGGGGCTTCCTGACACCATTGGCGTTCCAGTTCCATGTTTTCCTGGATCATGTGCATGGGCACATGCCCTGGCCCTTCGATCATGGTTTGTACGTCGTGCTGCCAGGCAATAGAGGTGAGTTCGCCGAGGGTCTTGAGTTCGGCCAGTTGGGCTTCGTCGTTGGCGTCGAAAATGGAGCCGGGCCGCAGGCCGTCGCCGAGGGAGAAAGCCACGTCGTAGGCGCGCAGGATGTCGCAAATTTCCGCGAAATGGGTGTAGAGGAAGTTTTCCCGATGGTGGGCGAGACACCATTTCGCCATGATGGAACCGCCCCGGCTCACGATGCCGGTTAGCCTTCGCGCAGTCAGGGGAATGTGGGCGAGCCGCACACCGGCATGGATCGTGAAGTAGTCGACGCCCTGTTCGGCCTGTTCGATCAGGATGTCACGGAAAATTTCCCAGGTGAGTTCTTCGGGTTTGCCATCGACTCTTTCCAGCGCCTGATAGATCGGAACGGTTCCGATAGGGACGGGGGCGTTGCGAATGATCCATTCCCGGGTTTCGTGGATGTGTTTGCCGGTCGAGAGATCCATCACCGTGTCGCCGCCCCAGCGAATGGCCCAGGTCATCTTGTCGACTTCTTCGGCGATCGAGGAACCCAGTGCGGAATTGCCGATGTTGGCGTTGATCTTGGTGAGGAAGCTGCGCCCGATGATCATCGGCTCGGATTCCGGGTGATTGATGTTTGCCGGAAGAATGGCGCGGCCCCGCGCGATTTCGCTACGCACGAATTCGGGGGTGATTTCGGTTGGGGGCGTGGATGCGCCGAAGGTCTCGGAGGGATGCTGGCGGGAGAGAATGGCGGCAAGTTTTTCGCCCGCAGGCCCGGCGGCAACGAGGCTTTCGAGCCATGCCCGGCGGTTCTGGTTTTCGCGGATGGCGACGAATTCCATTTCGGGCGTGATGATGCCCTGTCGGGCGTAGTGCATTTGCGTGACGTTCATCCCCGCCTTGGCGCGTCGCGGTTTGCGGGCAAGGCCGGGAAAAGCGGGTGCGGAGGGCAGGGGGGCGGCGTGTTCAATGATTTCGGTGTCGCCGCGCTCTTCAATCCACGTTTGCCGCAAGGCGGGCAGCCCCCGGCAAAGGTCGATGTTCGCGTCCGGGTCGGTGTAAGGCCCTGAACAGTCGTAGACGAAGATGGGCGGGTTTTTTTCTCCGCCGAAAGCCGATGGGCTATCCGATTGCGAGATTTCACGCATGGGCACGCGCAGATCGGGGCGGGAACCCTGAATATAAACTTTGCGCGAGTTGGGCAGGGGCGCGATGGTGGCCTGGTCGACTCGCGCGCAGGGTGGGTCGAAAGATTCGGGGCTATTCATGTGGTCTGCTTTGGGGTCAGTGTGGGGAAAGGGAGTCTTTGGGTTTCGGCCAGAGCGCGTGAAAATGGTGCACCGGCCCATGCCCGTGACCGACGCTGAGCAAGTCTGCGTTTGCAATGGCGCTGTACAGGTAATCGCGGGCAGTATGCACGGCGGTCTCGACCAGGTTGGGGGAGTCGGAGCGGCCCTGCGGCAGCAGCGCGGCAATGGCGGAAGACAGGGAGCAGCCGGTGCCGTGGGTGTTCGGCGTGTTGATGCGGCGGGCGGATAGCACGATCATGCGCTCGCCGTCGAAGAGCAGATCGGTCGACTCGTTGTCGGGCAGGTGACCGCCCTTGAGCAATACCCATCGTTCCGACGTGGTAGGCAGCATTTCTCGCAGGCGCTCCGCTGCACGACGCATCTCGCGGAGCGTCTCGGGCATGCGCTTGCCGAGCAGCATGCCCGCTTCAGGTAGGTTGGGCGTGATGATGAATGAGAGGGGGAAAAGCAGTTCGATCAAGGCCGCGATGGCATCGCGATCGAGCAGGATGTCTCCGCTCTTTGATGTCATCACGGGATCGAGAACGACGTTGGTTGCCTGCCAATGCGAAAGGCGGTCAGCAACCGTAGCAACGATTCCGGCATTGCCGAGCATGCCGATCTTGCAGGCATGGAGGGCGACGTCGGCGAACAGGGTGTCGATTTGCAGGCGCAGGAATTCGACGGGAGGCGTGTGGACGCCGGTCACGCCCCGTGTGTTCTGGGCGGTCAACGCGGCGACGATGCCGCATCCGTATGCACCGAGTGCGGAAAAGGTCTTGATGTCTGCAAACACTCCCGCTCCGCCGGATGGATCGATACCGGCGATGGAAACGACATTGGGCGGAAACCCGGAACGGGAGGGGGAACTGGAAGAAGTCATGATTGCGTTTTCCTACGCCGGTATGAGCCGGATCAGGTTCAAAGGGTTTTCTCAGCCCGGGGACTTGAAGCCAAAGCGCGGGCACCCCTAACGAATATATGACGGTACTGGATGCAGATGAACCTTGCAAGCGTAGAGTCTGGCCTTGCGGCGGCAAGTTGACCTGACATATCATCGCGACCCCCATGAGACACGATGCCTCTATTCCAATTTCAATCTCGATCTTGCGGCCTGACGGTTTTCGCCGGGGGATGGATGATGCGTTCCGGGATGTGCTGTGATGGCTGAAATATTCAAAGGTCCGCATATTGGCGTATTGAGCAGCCAGTTTCCGAGCAGCCTGCACCCGAATCTGGGCTTGTCCGTTCGTGAGCGCATGTTCCGTGTTGCGCGCCGCCTGCCCCTGTTCGTCGTTTCTCCTACGCCCTGGGTTCCGTTGGAGGACTGGATTCGCCAGAACCTGAACCCGACGCTGCGCCCAAGCATGCCGGGATACGAAGAGCAGCAGGGAATCCCCGTATGGTTTCCCCGTTTCCTGACCGTGCCGTGCCCGGATCTGATGAGGCGGCTGGACGGGTGGACGATGGCCAAGGGGGCTTATTCCCGTTTTGCCGCACTGCATAGCGCAGGGCGGCTCGGTCTGATCGACGCGCATGGCGCCTATCCGGACGGTTATGCAGGAGTCCTGCTTGGGCGTTGGCTCGGTGTGCCGGTCACGATCACCCTGCATGGCGGCGAACTGGTTTGCACGGAGGATTCCCGCCTGCTTATGAAACTGCGTGAGGCGCTCAAGGGCGCGTCGCGGATATTTGCCGTCAGTGAGACTCTGCGTCAGTTTGCTCTTGAACTGGGCGCGCCGGATGATCGGGTCGAAGTGGTTGGCAACGGCGTCGATGCCGAGAGTTTCCGTCCGCGTGATCGTAATGCGGCGCGCGCTGCGCTGGGGATTTCGCCGACTGCGTCGGTGCTGGTTGTCTCAGGTTCAGGGCAGCCATCCGGGGAAAAGGATTACAGCCGGGTCATCGAGGCGCTGCCGACACTCGTCGAGCGTCGGCCGGGGCTGGTCTGCCTGCTGATCGGTTCGGACAGCCTGGAGAAAAGCGGGCGCGCCCGGCTGGAAGCACAAGTTGAACGGCAGGGTTTGAAAGAGACGGTGCGTTTTCTTGACGGCCTGCCGCCGGATAAATTATCTGCCCTGTTGTCGGCTGCCGATCTGTTCGTATCTGCCGCGCACCACGAAGGCCCTGCCACTGCGTTACTCGAAGCAATGGCCTGTGGATTGCCGATCGTTGCCTTTGATGCCGGAGGCAACCGCGAACTCGTTTGCCGCCCGGAATTCGGGGAACTCGTCCCCCTTGGCGATCCGTCCGTCTTGAAGACGGCCATTGACCAGGGATTGTCGCGGACGTGGGATCGCGTAGCCATTCGCCGCTATGGCGAAACCCACCATTGGGACGGGCGGGTCAACCGCCTGTGCCGGGCTTTCACTGAAGCGGTGGCCGAGCGGCGCGCATGATCTCCCGCGCGCACTGAACGCCCGCGCGCACGGCGGATTCGAGTGTGGCCGGATATTCGCTCTCGATGTAGTCGCCAGCCAGCCACAGGCCGGGCAGCGGCGTAGTGATGCCGGGGCGGGCCAGCCCTGGATGACAGGCAATGGTTGCGCGTTTATCGGTGATGACGCGCGTCCATTGAGGTTCGGGCAGGCTGCGCCCGAGTGCACGTTCGAGTTGGGCGAGGACAGCAGGGATCAGGGTATCCCGTGTTTCATGCTTGTCGCGAGGCGCGCTGATGACCATGGCGATCAGCCCCTTGACGCCGTCGCATTGCCCCCGGTCGAACGCCCATTGAGCGGGGCCTGCGGTCAGGCCGATCATTGGCGCGGGCAAGCTTACTCCGGGGCCGAAAGCGAGGTAGATCGTGGTGATCGCCTCGAAGGGCAGGGCGGCAATTTGAGCAGCGAGTTCAGAACAGGCTCCGGTGGAATCGAGCAGCGTGGCGGCATGATGCGGCGCAGTGGCGATGACGACCTGCGGCCAGATCCGGTATCCGGGCGCGCCAATGAGGCGAAAACCCATGCTGTCCGGGGTGATCGCGGTAATGGCATTGCCGACGAGAATGTTCCCGTTCCGGGTGGCGAGGTATCTTGCCGCCGGCACGGGAAAGAGTTCGGAAAGATCGACGTGGGGGATCAGCAGTTCGCTGGCGCTGGCCGAGGCGGCAGCCAGCGTGTCGCGCAGGACGTTGGCGAAAATCTGGGCCGAGGCTTCATGTGCGGGGGTATTGAGCGCAGCCAGACAAAGCGGTTCCCAGAGCAGGCTGCGCAGCCGGTAAGGTTGGTGGCAACTGTTGAGCAACTCGGTCGCGGTCATCTCCGCTGGGAACTGGAAGCGCCTGCGCTTGAGATGGCGCAACATTGCATAAATGGCAAACCGTTCGCGCCAGTTCAATCCCCGCGCCCGGATGAGACCCATGAGCAGGTGCAAAGGGGCAGGCAGAGCGGCGGCCCGCAGATGAAGCTGCCCCGGAATATGCAGCGTGAGCGGCAAATGCGCGATCTGCCGTGGCGATACGCCGATGAGGCGCAGCAGGCGGGTCAGCTCGGTGTAGGCTCCGGTCAGCAGATGCTGGCCGTTATCGAATGTCAAACCATCCTTTCTGACGGCGCGCGCCCGGCCGCCCAGTGTCCTGGAGCGCTCGAACACGGTGACTTCCACGTTCTGCCGGGCCAGTTCCACCGCGCATGCGAGGCCCGCGTAGCCTGCGCCGATGATGGCCACTGCCGTCACGGCTTCACCCTTTCAGCCAGGTCAGGCCGGCAAGCCAGACTTTGCGCAGCGGGGTGAGCGAGGTACGGCGGTCGAGCACGAGAAAACCGCCGCGGACGATCTCGCGCAACAGGGTGCGGTAAATTGCCGCCATGACCAGACCCGGACGCTGGTTCTTGCGATCGGCGGCAGGCAGTTTGGCCAGCGCCTGTTCATAGTACGCCTCGGCGCGTTCAGCCTGGAAAGCCATCAGGCTTCGGAAGTTGGCGCTGTCGCGGGAAGAGAGAATGTCGGTCTCGGGCACGCCGAAGCGTTGCAGTTCGTCGATGGGCAGGTAGATGCGGCCACGGCGGGCATCTTCGCCGACATCGCGAATGATGTTGGTGAGTTGGAAAGCGATGCCGAGATCGTGGGCGTAATCGAGCGTCCGGGAGTCGCTCACGCCGAAAATGGCGGCGGAAAGCAGGCCCACGACGCTGGCGACGTGATAGCAATAATCATGCAGGGCGGCAAAATCGGCGTAGCGCCTGTTTTGCAAATCCATTGCCATGCCGTCGATGATCTCAAGCAGGCGCTCGCGGGCAAGTCCGAAGGGAGGGCAAATCTCTTGCAGGGCGAACCCGACGGGATGCGTGGGGGAGCCAATGAAAACGCGGTCGATTTCCTGTCGCCACCAGTCGAGCTTGGCGTGGGCCAGCGCCGCATCGCGACATTCGTCGACGACATCGTCGACCTCGCGGCAAAAGGCGTACAGCGCGGTAATGGCCTGCCGCCGCGCGGGATCGAGAAACATGAAGCTGTAATAGAAACTCGATCCGCTGGCGGCCGCCTTGTTTTGGCAATATTGATGTGGAGTCATGCGCTCGGGCGCGGGTAATTCAGGGCGCGCCAGGCAACAGCCAGCTTGCCGAGGGAGTCGATGCGGGGGCGGCGCGCAAAAACGTCGTAGCCGACAGCCTCGATACGGTCGAGGATGTGCAGGCCGCCTGCCACGATCAGGCGCAATTCCCAGCCGATGCGTCCGGACAGCCGCCGGGCGAGCGGCGCGCCCGTATTCAGTATGACCCTGGTGCGCGCTACCTCGAAGGCCAGCAGGGCTTGCCAGCGCTCATCGCAACGGGAGGCAGCGATATCTTCTTCAGTCACCTTGAAATGGGCAAGGTCTTGCAAGGGCAGATAGATACGGCCTTTTTTCCAGTCTTCTGCAACATCCTGCCAGAAGTTGACCAGTTGCAGTCCGGTACAGATGCAATCGGCCAGTGGCAGATTTTCAACCGTGTCCGCATTGTAGAGCACGAGCAACAGACGCCCGATGGGGTTGGCCGAACGGCGGCAGTAATCAGCCAGATCGTTGAAGTCATCAAAACGTTTCTTCTCGATGTCCTGCTGGAAGGCATCGAGCAGATCGTGGAAAGGTTTCAGGGGCAAATTGTGGTTGAGGATGGTTCGGGCGAGGCGGGCAAAAAGCGGAGGCTGCCCGCACATGCCTGCCAATCCGCCGCTTTCGATGGCATCGAGCGCGTTGCGGTAAGTGGCAAGTTGTTCCAGGCGCTTTTCCGGCGGAATATCACCTTCGTCGGCGATATCATCGGCGCTGCGGGCGAACGCATAGATTGTCTCGATCGGCTCACGCAGGTTGGCAGGCAGGAGCAGGGAGGCGACTGGAAAATTTTCGTAATGATTGATAGGCATGGCTGAGGTGAGCGCATCCAGATAAGAGCAGGGTGCAGTATAACGAATCATCCGGCATTGGATGTTCCATCTGAACACGCGTTTCGCGCAATCTCCTGCCTTCGAGCAGGGGTGACTCAAAAATCACTGTGCTGATCGCTGGAGGAGAAGCGCCCGAACGGATAGAATCCGAAAACTTTGCCCCGATGGTGAAATTGGTAGACACGCCAGACTTAGGATCTGGTGCCGCAAGGTGTGGAGGTTCGAGTCCTCTTCGGGGCACCAAAGTCTAATTCCACTCCATCCCGCCCCATCCACAAAAGCCAGTCTCTATAAGGATTCTGGCTTTTTTGTTGTCCTAACGAATCCCAGCTAATACCACCCCATCCGGGGGTTTGGGGGGCATAATTGGGGGCATGTTGCCAAAGCACAGGCGACGGCTTGTTAAAAATGCCCCCAAAAGATGTGGGCTACATGGAGGATGCCCCCATGCCGCGCAAGATTCTGCCCTTACGGTAGCGTTACGCGGTGGCGTGTTCGATTACGTCGGATACCCAGGCGTTCAGGCTCTTGCCTTGCGTTTCGGCAACCAGAGCGGCGCGGGCGTGAAGTTCAGGCGACAGGCGCATTCTGAACTGGCCTGAATAGGGGCGGTTTGGCTGCTTGCCAACTTTGGCGCATGTCTCAAGGTAGTCGTCAACCGCTTCCTCAAATGCTGCGCGCAACTTGGCAACGCTGTCCCCATGGAAGCCGACTGTATCGCGGATGCCTGCAATGTGCCCAATAAAGCATTGGTCTTCTTCGCTGTACTCAACGCGAGCTGCATAGCCCTTGTGCGTCATCGTGTTCATGGTTTTACCCCGATTTTTTCAAGAAATCGCCGCGCATCGCGCACCTGGTATGGCTTCGCTTCCTTTTCCGGGTGCGGGCGGTGGAACGTTGCCACATCTTCGCCTTTCACAAAGCGCACACGCGACCCCGCCCCTTCAATAACCCGGCACCCGGCGGCGATGAAAAGCGCCTCTATGCGCATCCATTCCAGTGACCTGGGCACAGGCTCGGCAAAGATGGCGGCAATGGTTTTGCGGTGCGCTGCGTTCATGGTTATATGGTATCAAAAAATGGAACCATGTCAAGCAAAACAGCACTGTATGGAACGAATGCACACGGGCTGCGCATTGATCTTTTCAGCCCGATCACGTCTCCTCGCGTTGCCGCAGAACCGGCAGAAATCGCTCCATGTAATCGGCACTCATGACGCCCATCCTGACAGCGGTATCCGGGGGGAGGGCGATAAAAGCGCCTTCAGCCCGGACGCAAAGGCCTTTTTCTGCGCAATATATTTCGCTATGTATCGTGATCTGCCGTCCGGAATGTTCCCCGATGGCGCCGACCACGGTTAGCGCATCTCCCACCTGAACCGGCTTCTTGAATTCGACGGTAATCGATTTTGTCACCGCAATCTCGCCCAGCAGATAGATGGCCGACCAGCCCATGATTTCATCGAGCATCGTCGAGAGAATGCCGCCGTGCACTGCTCCGCCCCAGCCAACCATCGTCGGGGAGGTGGTGACAAAGGAATAGAGGCGCTGCTCGTCAGTATGGAAAGTCATGTGCAATCCTGCCGGATTGGCAGCGCCGCAGCCGAAACAGGACATTCCTTCCATGTTGACGATCTGCTTGAGGTCGCTCCGATTGACTAACATGGAGTGATCGATCTCGAGGTGGTTTTTTCTGTCGTTCGATTTGTTTGGTTTACACATTGGTCAGTGCACGATTTTGTTGATCGGTAGTTCCAGGATGTCTTCTGCTCCTGCGGCTTTCAGGCGGGGTATGAGGACGTTTACGCTTGATTTATCGGCGACGCTGGTCAGTGAGTAGCCGTTCAAGCCGTGTAGCTGACTGATGGTGGGACGCTTCATGGCGGGTAATTCTGCAATGACGGCGTCGAGGCATTCGGCAGGCGTGTTCATCATCAGCAGGATGCGTCCTCTGGCTTCGATTGCGCCCAGAAGCAGGGTGCGAATTTCTTCCATTGCCTTGCGCTTGTCGGGGTTCTCCCAGGCGGCGCGATTCGCGAACAGGCGAGTCGTGGATTCAAGAATCGTGTCAATGATACGCAGACCGTTGAGCCTGAGCGTCGATCCGGTTTCGGTGAGGTCGACGAGCGCGTCCATGAAGTCGGGGACTTTTGCTTCTGTCGCGCCATAGCTGAAAAAGATTTCCACGGGAATTCCGAGCCGCTCGAAGTACGATCGCGTGATGTTGGGGAATTCTGTCGTGATGCGACTGCCCGGCGCGATATCGCGGGCGCATTGCATCGAGGATGTGTCGGAGACGGCCAGCACCATTTTCACGGTGCCCGTGCCGGTTTTTGCATAGGGCAGTTCGGCAATCTCAACGACGTCGGCCTTGCTTTCAACGATCCAGTCATGCCCCGAAATGCCTAGATCGAAGTCGCCCGATGTGACATAGACGGGAATTTCTTGCGGCCGCAGTATCTTCACTTTGCTGACTCGCGGGTCGTCGATCGTGGGGTTGTAGCCGCGTTCGGGTTTGGAAAGCTTCAGGTTGGCAGCATCGAACAGTCTGTATGTTTGTTCCTCGAGGCTGCCTTTGGGCAAGGCGAGTGAAAGCATGGATTCACCCTTTCGAAAATGGCGGAGCGCAAAGTATCCGGCAAACGGGGGCAGACCACAATTGTTCGGACGCCATGCGGATTCCCTCTCAGGATCAATTGACGACTCACCGAAGTCCCGGTAAAGTGCGCGCTTCTCGGGGTGTAGCGCAGTCCGGTAGCGCGCTTGCTTTGGGAGCAAGATGTCGGGGGTTCGAATCCCTCCACCCCGACCAGCTCACCCCGACTGTCCGTGGAGATCGTCTGTCCGTAGCTCAATTGGATAGAGCACCGGCCTTCTAAGCCGGGGGTTGCAGGTTCGATCCCTGCCGGGCAGGCCATGCGTTTTCGGGCTTCGCGTTTGCGGGGTTCTTACGGCGGCGGCATTAGCTCAGTTGGTAGAGCACTGGATTGTGGCTCCAGTTGTCACCGGTTCGATCCCGGTATGTCGCCCCAACTATTTGAATCGCCGCGCGGCCCTTCGGCCGCCCGGCTATTCTTTTTTTGGGCATCATGAAATCCATTGTCATTCTTGTTTCCGGCCGTGGCAGTAATATGGAAGCCATCGTCCGGGCGGATATTCCCGGTGCGCGTATTGCAGCGGTCATCAGTAATCGCGCCGATGCCGCCGGGCTTGCGTTTGCGGCGCATCGGGGCATCAAAACCGTGGTCGTTGCGCATGCCGATTATGCCGAAAGGGCCGAGTTCGATGCCGCCCTGCGGGCCGCCATCGACGCTTACGCGCCGGATCTGGTCGTGCTGGCAGGATTCATGCGAGTGCTCGGCAAGGAGTTCGTGCGGCATTACGCGGGACGCCTGCTCAATATCCATCCTTCGCTGTTGCCCGCTTTCCCGGGTTTGCATACGCACCGGCGCGCGCTCGAAGCCGGGGTGAGGTTGCATGGGGCGAGCGTACATTTTGTGACACCCGAACTCGATGATGGGCCTATCGTGATCCAGGCGGTCGTGCCGGTGTTGCCTGGGGATGACGAGGAGCGTCTCGCCAGCCGTGTTTTGGCCGAGGAGCATCGCATCTATCCGCAGGCCGTGCGCTGGTTCGTCGAAGGGCGGCTCAACGTTGCGGAAGATGGTCGGGTCGAAGTGGCTGGCGCTCGTCCCGCCGAGTTCGCCCTGCATTTGCCGCCGCTCGATGTGAGTGAGTCATGAATTCTTGGAATTGACAACGATGCTTCGTACTGTACCGGCTGTTTGTATCGCACTGATGGTTGCTTTGTTCGGAATGTTTCCGGGCGCGGCTCGTGCGGACGATATGAAAGGGGCTTCTTCCTGGCCGCAGATGGGGGCGGTTGATTACCGCGCCTCTTATGGCGCGGGGGGGCTGGTGATCGGGCAGGGACGTTATTCCTGGGAGCATGACGGCAAGAAATATCAGATGCGCCTTGCGCTGGAGACAACAGGCGTGGCGGCGGCGCTCTACAAGCTCGATTATGTGCAGTTGAGCCAGGGAGACATCGGAAAGGATGGCCTGCGCCCGCTACAGTTCGACGTCACGCATCAGGGCAAGACCCCGGAAATGGCGCTGTTCGACTGGAACGGAGAGTCCGGTGCGCGGGTGAGTATCCGCCGTGGCGCGAAGGAGCGGCACAACCTTGAATTGACGCCGGGGGATCAGGACATCCTCAGTATCTGGCGTCAGATCGGTCATGTAGACAAGCTGCCGGACAACCTGCTTCTCGTCGCCAACAAGAATGCCCGCCGAGCCCAGGTTGTGCGCCTTGGAGATGTCGATCTCAAAGTACCCGCAGGCCGCTTCAAGACCCGGCGCTTCAGCGCGCGTTCCGAGGATGGAAAACTGAAAATCGACCTCTGGCTGGCAGAGAGCCATCATATGGTTCCGGTACGCATCATTATTGGCGATGACAAATCGGATACGGTCGTCTTCGAGGCGGCGGCTATTCGCATTCCTGCGTCCAACTGAAGATGAGCCGGGCTTTGATCCCTGCCCGGGAAGCGTTGGCGCAGGCAGTTCAGGCACTGGGCGAGGCGCTTGATTTCAAGTATCCGGTTGATGCGGCGCTGTCGGGCTTTTTCCGGAAGCATCATGCCCTTGGCCGCCGTGACCGTGCCTGGATCGCCGAGAGTGTCTATGGCGTTGTTCGCCGTTTGCGCTGGCTGCGTCGTCTGAGCGGGGAGCAATCGACGCCGCGCCAATTGCTGCTGGCCTGGCTTGCGCGAGGCGAGGAATGGTCGGCGGGCCAGTTCGAGGGACTGGCGTCGGATGAGGAACGCCTTTGGATCGAAGCGCTGAAGGGCGTCGAACTCTCCGGGGGAAGTCTGGCTGAACGCGCCGACTTGCCCGATTGGCTGTGTGAACGGCTGCTTGCTGCACATGACGAGGAGGGGCTGTTGCAGTTGGCGCAAAGCCTCAATCAGCCCGCGCCGCTCGATCTCCGGGTGAATGTTCTCAAACTTGGCCGTGATGCTGCGCTTGCCCGTTTGCGGGACAGTGGATTCGATGCCGCGCCGTGTTCCTGGTCGCCGCACGGAATCCGGCTCACCGGCAAACCTGCGCTGCAGAAGCACCCGCTTTTCCTCGATGGCAGCATCGAAGTGCAGGACGAGGGCAGTCAGGTTCTGGGCTTTCTCGTGCAGCCGAAATCGGGGGAATTCGTCGTCGATTTTTGCGCCGGCGCCGGCGGCAAAACCCTGCAACTGGGCGCCATGATGCGAGGTAAAGGCCATCTTTACGCGCTCGATGTGGCCGAAAAACGGTTGGCGCGGTTGCGTCCTCGCGTGGCGCGCGCGGGGCTGAACAATGTGCATCCGATGCTGATTGCGCACGAGCGTGATGCTCGCCTCGAACGCCTGGCGGGCAAGGCTGACCGGGTGTTGGTCGACGCGCCATGCAGCGGACTGGGAACGCTGAGGCGCAGCCCCGATCTCAAGTGGCGGCAAACGCCCGCCACGATCGATGAGATGGTTGCAAGGCAGCAAGCGATTCTCGAAGCCGCAGCGAAGCTGGCGCGTCCCGGCGGGCGTCTGGTTTACGCCACATGTAGCCTGCTTGGCGAGGAAAACGACGGCGTGACCGACGCCTTTCTCGCCGCTCATCCCGAATTCAAGGCGCTTTCAGCCGAGGACATCCTCACGCGGCAGGGCATCGCGCCCGGCACGGGCGAGCGCCTGCGCCTGTCTCCGCTCACGCACGGCACGGACGGTTTTTTTGCCGCCGTGCTGACGCGCATCTGAATCTGCTTCCACCTGAATCTGTCACTTTTAGTAAACCTTTGCATATCAACGGGTTATGCATTTTGTGAAATTTTGCACTGTCTATTGTGGAAATCCACATCCATTAAGTAAAATTATGGATATTATAGATATCAATAGCGTGCGACATATCTGTTCCTCCCAGATCGGTAAGTCTGCGTGGGCAGCAATGTTGCTTTTTAGAGGAGAAGGCTATGCCAAACGATCCATGCAGTCAGTTCGGGCTGCGGTTGAGTGAAATCAGAAAGAGCAGGGGTTGGTCCCAGGAGCGTTTGGCTTCCGAGAGCGGATTGGCCCGGAGCTACGTGGGTGGAGTGGAACGCGGGCAGCGCAACATCGCTCTGCGAAATATTTGCAAGCTTGCCGGGGCGCTGGGGTTGTCGCCGTCAGTCCTGCTCGTTCTTCCGGAGCTTTCCGGAGGCGTCGCAGGGCATCTCAATTGATTGTGCAGACCGGAGGGGGTTGAGTTGTCCTGGTCTCTTGGTCCGGGCTCTCCCCGATAGTTGATTCCATCAAGGTATTGCCGCGTAGCCTCCCTCTTGAGGGAGGCTACTCCTTCCGGCTCTTCGGGCTACCTTTCTCAAGAGGAAGGCTACTCCTTCCGTCACGCCTTCGGCGTGCCGCCTTCCTCAAGAGAGAGGCTGTTCGAGGTTTCACCGCGCGTAGCGTCGGCCCAGCAATTCGGGGTCTCGAACAGTCTGACCCGTTCGAGGCGCAGCGCGTTGCCACAGGTATCGCGGTAGGCTGCATCGAGGATACGGAAGGCGGCTGCGGCAAGGTTTTCGGCTGTTGGAACCATGTCGAGGATCACGGTCTTGTGGTCAGGCATCGATGCAAGAAATTCCACCACATGGGCGTCTTCTCGCCAGACGAGAAATGCGTGATCCCATTGGCTGACCACTTTTTCCCAGGCAATGCGTTTTATTTCGCCGAAATCCATCACCATGCCATTGTCCGCGCAGCCGGGAGCATCGATGATTCTGCCTTCAAGGGTGATTTCGATCGTGTAGCGGTGCCCGTGCAAGTGTCGGCATTGGCTGGCATGATCCGGGATGCGGTGGCCGGCATCGAATTCGAGGCGGCGGGTGATGCGCATGATTTATTTCTGTATACAGGGGCGTAAAGTATAACACCGCCCTCGCGTCGATCTGGCATGCCGGATATCATGTGATTTTCCGTACCATGAGCAGGGAATAATCGTTTCATGCCTTTTTCAGAATTTTTGCGGCGTTTGTTCCACCCCGCGCCCGCCATCAAACCCGCGCCCTTCGAGCCTGCGCCCTTCGAGTCTCCGTGCGCGGAGGCTCCGCGCGCGGGTTTCGGCATGCGCGAGCATGTCGTTCAGTGCATGGGGCCGCGCGGGCTGCATGACATGGCCTATACCGAATGGGGCGACCCGGACAACCGCAATGTGCTGCTCTGCGTCCACGGTTTTACGCGAAACGCACGGGATTTCGATACGTTTGCCCAGGCGCTTTCCAATGATTACCGTGTCGTTTGCCCCGACGTGGTTGGGCGCGGACGCAGTGACTGGCTGAGGGTGAAATCCGATTACGCCTTCCCGCTTTACGTCTCGGACATGGTCACGTTGATTGCGCGGCTTGGGGTGTCGCACGTCGACTGGGTCGGAACCTCGATGGGCGGACTGATCGGCATGCTGCTTGCCGGTCAGCCGCATACGCCTGTGCGTCGGCTGGTGCTCAACGATGTCGGGCCGCTGATTTCTGCCGAATCATTGCGCCACATCGGCCAATACACCGGCAAGCCCATCGTGTTTCCAACCATGAAGGATGCGGAGGACTACGTACGCCAGATCGGGGCATCCTTTGGGGCGCTCACCGACGAACAGTGGCGGCATCTCACCTGCCACAGCATGCGCCCCGTCGAAAAGGGGTATGTCTTCATATACGACCCTGGCCTGGGCGATCCTTTCCGGATGATGCCCATCCTGTTCGATGTTACGGCATGGAACGCATATGACCGTATTCATCACCCGGTACTGGCGGTACGGGGCGCGGAATCCGATTTGCTCAGACGCGAAACCTGGCAGGAAATGAGCAAACGCGGCCCCAGGGCCAAGCTCCTCGAAATTCCCGGTGTCGGCCATGCTCCGATGCTGATGTCCGAAGATCAGATCGCGCCCATCCGGGATTTCCTGCTTGCTTCCGGCGAAGAAACCAGGAGCGGGCTTCATCAGGCATCATGACCACGCAGGCAGATTTTGAACTGGCCTACGGCCCTGAAAATTTGCACGCCGCTTCCACACTGCTTTTCCCTTTTGTCGGACAGAATCTGCTGATCGGCCCGGATGCAGAACTGCCGCGCCCGGAAGAGGTACAGGCATTGGGCGAGCCTCTGCGAACGTTTCGTTTTGGGACGCTGGAGGGCCAGGAATGCGTACTGAAAGTCTGGCCTTCCATTCCCCTCCGAGGAGGGGTGGCGCGAAGCGACGGGGTGGTTGGAGGGGCGCCAATCCCCGAAGGATTGTCGTTCGGCGACTACCGTGCGCTCTGGGGGCAGTGGCCGGAGGGGCGTCTTGCGGCCTTCGTCCGGGCCAGACAGCTTGCCGCATGGGTGCTGCACAACCTGTTTTGCGGAGCCTGTGGTCAGTCAATGACCCTGAACCCGGTGGAGATTGCCTGTGTGTGCCCGGCATGTGGCTACAAGGCTTATCCGCGCATCTCTCCCGTGGCAATTGGCCTGATTGTCAAAGGGGACGAAATACTGCTTGCACGCCCGCCACATCTTGCGCTGGGAGTGTACAGCGCGCTGGCCGGCTTCGTTGAGGCAGGAGAGTCCGTCGAGGAGTGTCTGCGTCGTGAGGTGCGGGAAGAGGCGGGGATCGAAATTTGCAATCTCCGCTATTTCGGCAGTCAATCCTGGCCGTATCTGCACTCGCTGATGATCGGTTTCATCGCCGATTACCATTCCGGCGAACTGGTTGCGCAGAAAGACGAGATCGAGGATCTGGGCTGGTTCAGGCTCGATCGCCTGCCTCTCCCGCCGCATCCGGTATCGCTCGCCAGACGGATGATCGAATTCGTCCTTACGCAACGGCAAGGCAGGGCTGTGAGCCGTGCGTTTTGACGAACCCAAAATGTCACGGCTGTGACCTGTTACCCGGTGTGACGCGAACCTGCGGTTCGTTCTGCGCATCCGGCGTGTTCTAATAATTTCTGGCATTTGTTGGAGACGTCCGTGAACAAAGAACAACGATTCCGGCTGGTCACGCGCAGCGATTTTGATGGTCTGGTCTGCGCCGTGCTTCTGAAAGAACTTGATCTTCTGGATGAAGTCAAGTTTGTCCATCCCAAGGACATGCAGGATGGTTTGATCCATATCACCGAGCGTGATATCACCACCAACCTGCCTTATGTCCCTGGCGCGCATCTCGCGTTCGATCATCACCTCTCGGAAACCCTTCGCAATCCCGGCTGTCACGACAATTACATCATCGATCCGCAAGCGCCTTCCGCTGCCCGCGTCGTCTACAACTACTACGGCGGCAGGGCCACTTTTCCCAATATTTCCGATGACATGATGGAAGCGGTCGACAAGGCGGACAGCGCTCAATTTACCTGCGAGGAGATATTTGATCCAAAGGGGTGGGTGTTACTCAATTACCTGATGGACTCCCGTACCGGTCTAGGGCGTTTCCGCGAGTTTCGCGTCAGCAATTACATCCTGATGATGCAGTTGATCGGCTATTGCAAGCAGCATACCATCGAGGAAATCCTGGAGCTTCCTGATGTCAAGGAACGCAAGGACCTTTATTTTCAGCACGTCGAGAAGGCCAGGGAGCAAATCACACGTTGTTCCACCATATACAGAAACCTAGTGGTGCTTGACCTGCGTAATGAAGAAACCATCTATGCCACCAACCGTTTCATGATCTACGCGCTGTTTCCGGAGTGCAACATCTCTATCCATGTCATATGGGGACTGAAGAAACAGAACACCGTCCTGGCTGTCGGAAAATCTATTCTGGATCGCTCCAGCCGAACCAATGTGGGTGAATTGATGCTCGGTTACGGCGGCGGCGGGCATGCGGCGGCAGGAACCTGCCAGATCGACAACGAAAGGGCCGATGACGTGCTCAAGGTGCTGATCTCGCGGATCAACGCCGACGGGTAGAGCAATTTTTGCCCCCATCCCGGCCTTCCCCCGCAGGCGGGGGAAGGAGTCTGATTCCCCACAAGTGGGGAGAAAAAACCTGATTCCCCGCTTGCGGGGAGGAAGAATCTGATTCCCTCCCCCGCTTGCGGGGGAGGGTTAGGGTGGGGGCATTGCCCCTAAAAAAACGCTTGTTACGCGTTGCCGCCCTTGACCGACGGCAGCTTGGACACCAGACGCAGACTCATCGTCAGACCTTCGAGCTGGTAATGCGGACGCAGGAAGAACTTGGCGCTGTATCTGCCCGGATCGCCCTCGATGTCCTCGACGACGACTTCGGCAGCCGCCAGCGGTTTGCGGGACTTGGTTTCCTGGCTTGAGTTACGCGGGTCGCCATCGACGTAATTCATGATCCACTCGTTGAGCCAGCGCTCGACATCCTCACGTTCCTTGAAGGAGCCGATCTTGTCGCGCACGATGCACTTGAGGTAATGCGCAAAGCGGCAGCAGGCGAACAGATAGGGGAGGCGCGCGGACAGGTTGGCGTTGGCCGTGGCATCCGGGTCTTGGTATTCAACGGGTTTTTGCAGGCTTTGTGCCCCGATGAACGCAGCCGAGTCCGTATGCTTGCGGTGGATCAGCGGCATGAAACCGTTCTTGGCCAGTTCGGCTTCGCGGCGGTCTGAAATGGCGATTTCGGTCGGGCATTTCATGTCCACGCCGCCGTCGTCGGTCGGGAAGGTGTGGCAAGGCAGATTCTCGACCACGCCGCCGGACTCGACACCGCGAATCGCCGTCGACCAGCCGTACATCTTGAAGCTGCGGTTGATGTTCGTCGCCATCGCGTAAGCGGCGTTGAGCCACAGGTAACGATGGTGATCCGAGCCGCCGGTGTCTTCTTCGAAATTGAATTCGTCGACCGGGTTGGTTTTGATGCCGTAGGGCATGCGGCCCAGGAAACGCGGCATGGCCAGACCGATATAGCGCGAGTCATCCGATTCGCGCAGGCTGCGCCAGGCGGCATATTCCGTGTTCTCGAATATCTTGGTCAGATCGCGCGGGTTCGCAAGCTCCTGCCAGGAATTCATTTGCATCACGGCGGGATCGGATCCCGCGAGGAAGGGGCAGTGCGCAGCGCTGGCTATTTTCGCCATTTCACCAAGCATTTCGACGTCCGGCGCGGAGTGATCGAAATAGTAGTCGCCGACCAGGCAGCCGTAAGGCGCGCCGCCGAGTTGACCGTATTCCTCTTCGTAAATGCGGCGGAAAATCGGGCTTTGATCCCAGCCGACGCCCTTGTGACGCCTCAGCGTGCGGTGAAGATCCTTCTTGGAGATGTTCATGAAACGGATTTTGAGCATCTCGTCCGTTTCAGTGTTGTTCACGAGGTAATGCAAACCCCGCCATGCTGCTTCGAGTTTCTGGAAATCTTCGTGATGGATGATCTGGTCGATCTGAGCGCTCATCTGGCGGTCGATTTCCGCGATGATCGCCTCGATGGTGCGATAGGCGTCACCCGATAAAGTGACAGCGGAGGCAATGGCTTGCTGCGCGAGCGTGCGTACAGCCGATTCCACGGCGGAACGCTGTTCTGCCGATTTGGGCTTGAACTCTTTTTCGAGCAGGGCGGCAAAGTCGGTCTGTTCCGCAAAGGACGGGGCGGCAGCCGTTGAAGCGGTAGTTTGGTTGGCGGACATGGCGGTCAGTCTTCCTGTTTATCGTCGGCGGGAGAGGATTTGCTGGCGGGGGTGCCGGCGAGCGATTTGAGCAGAGTCGGATCCTGCAACACGTCGCCGAGCAGGTTTTCCGCGCCGGTCTTGCCGTCCATGTAGGTCAGCAGATTGTTCAATTCGGTGCGGGCTTGCAAGAGTTGACGCAATGGTTCGACGTTCTGGGCAATTGCACCCGGTTTGAAATCGTCCATGCTGTTGAAGGTGATATCGACCGCAATCTGTCCTTCGCCGGTCAGCGTGTTGTCGACCGTAAAGGCTACTCTCGGTTTGATGGCTTTCATGCGCTCATCAAAATTGTCGATGTCGATTTCGAGAAATTTCCGATCCAGAACCGGCGGCAGTTCTTCTTTCGGGGTGCCGGACAGGTCACTCATGACGCCCATCACGAACGGCAACTGAACCTTTTTCTCTGCACCGTACACTTCGACATCGTATTCGATCTGTACGCGGGGCGCGCGGTTACGCGCAATGAATTTCTGTCCGCTCTTTCCGTTAGACATGAGAACTCCTTATGAAGTCAAAAGGTGCGGCAATGCCGAACCTGTAGCATTAAAAGAACAACTGGTCTTGCAGTCCTGCACGAAACTTTTGGTGGACATTTCGATCATCACATCCGGGCTTATCTTTCGCCCGTGATATGGCGAATCTGATCCGTGGCGTCCGGCACCAATTCCTGGATGATGGCCATGAAATCCGAACTGCCAATTCGCTCGACGCGGCGGATCAAAAGCGGGGCAGGGTGGGACGGTTCATGACGCTCGAAATATTCGCGCGCCAGTGCCAGCGCCTTGTACGCGTCAGCACGAGTGTTCAGCGCCGAGGGTAGCGGGCCAGACGTTCTCGGTGCGGCGCCCTGGTTTTCGTCTGCCTGAGTCTGGGCGGGCGGCACATCGGAGGGAACCACATCCTGCTCCTGTAATTGCGCAGTGATGAAACGGTCGAGACGGGTAATGATTTTTGTCAGCAGGTCAATATTTGGCCAATATTCCGATTCGAGCCGTACCTTGAACGTGGAATTGATCGAGGACAACGAAGAAGAAATGGAAGAAATAGCGGCCAGACGATCCTGGTTTTTGTTTTTTTCCGCGACCAACATTCTGGAAAGCTGGTCAGAAGAAGAAACGAGAGACTTTTCTTCTTCCTGTTTGCCTTCGAGCACCTGTTCTGCAACAAATACGGTTACCGTGCCGATGGAGGTTTCCAGGAATGCCGTTTGCCGCAAGGCGTGGACGAGCCCTTCGCGTTCAGATAGTTCCGAGATGGCATTACTGCGGAAAAGAGGGTCGTAATCGCCGTCCGTTTCGATCTTTGGATATAAATGATCCCAGTCATTTTCGACCCATTGCCTCATCAGGGATAATCCCTGAGCCAATCCCGGCAGGCCGTACTTATGCAGGGCAGCTCGACAGACCCTGGTCAGAATGCGCAGATCCCGGCTCTTTTCGAGCAGACCGCTTCCCATTTTGAGAACTTCGCTCCAGTTGGGAGGTTGCGCCGGTATGACATGCTCACCCACCTGGCGTTCTTCCCGGGCGGTCGAAAGCGATATAAATTCTGAAAACGCAACAGCATATTCCAGATCTTCTCCGGCAGAGCTTGCCGCCTCAAAGAGTATGGGACTGAAGATAGAATCCGTCATGAGGAATAGTCAATACCATATATAAGAACTGGACTCGATTAGTCTATCTTGCTATGATTTTGCAGTCAACATAACATAATCAAATATCCTTGTAGGGGTTCGACGGCTTGAAGGAGATATGCAAAATGTATTTCAGGGTTGTTCGTTCGATTACATATTGTTTTGTTGGCATATTTGCCGGGTTTATTCTTTCGGGGTGTGGCGGCCCGAAGCTGGGTGCTGGAGAGCGGGAAAAGCTTCCAATCCCGCTGGAGATCACCCTTGGAGCACTGGAAAACGTCAATCCGACCGCAGATGGGCGGCCTTCGCCGGTCGTCGTGAGGATATTTGAACTCGCAAACGAGTCGCGGTTCCAGATCGCCGATTATTTCGAGTTGATGGCGCAGGGAACCGTATCGCTGGAAGGGGATGTGCTCTCCAGCGAGGAACACATCCTGATTCCCGGCGAAGTCAGGGTCGTGCGCAAGCGCGCATCGCTCCAGAGCAAATACCTGGGAATCGTCGCGGGCTACCGCAATACGGGCAGTGTCTGGCGGGCAATCACGCCGTTGCCGGAGCCTTACCTTGCCGGGCGGCTCTGGACGAGTTCCGTGTCGCCGACCGTGCGGCTGATCGTGGTACTGGACAAGGGCGGCGTAATGATCCGCGAAGATGCACCGTCCAAAAAATGAAAGACAGCGCTGGCACAAGGCCGCTTCCGGCTAAAGGTTTCAGTGTGTTTTTCCATGTCATGACTTATCGTTTCGGGTAACGGATGAGCTACATCAACAAAGTCGTCTGGTCGGAAGGGATGTTCTTGCGCCCGCAGCATTTTCAGCAGCAGGAACGTTACATCGAGTCTTATATACAACGCGCAGCCACTTCATCCACAGGTTTTTTCTGGGGATTTTCCGCGCTTGAGATCGATCCCAATGCGTTGAAGCAGGGAATGATCGTTGTGAAGCGGGCCAAGGGGTTGATGCCCGATGGGACGCCTTTCGATCTGAACGAAGACAAGATTCAACCGCTTGCCTTCGATTTTCCGCCAAGCGCGAAAGACATCAGGGTCTGTCTGGTGTTGCCCTCATTGCGTGAAGGCGCGGAAAGCGTCATTTACGATGAGAATGCCACCAGTACGGCGCGGTTCAAGGCGGAAGCGTTCGAGATCGGCGATGGCAATGCATCCGGCGCGAAAGAGGCAGAGATACAGGTGGGGCGCCCCCGGTTTCAGTTGAAGCTGGAAACCGGGGTGCCACATGGCTGGACGGCGATGGGCTTGGTCAAGGTCGTTGAGCGCCAGACGAACAACGAACTGCGCCTCGATCAGGGATATATCCCGCCGATGTTGCACTGCGGCGCGCAGGAAAATCTGTCCGGGTTTGTCCATGAAGTATTGGGATTGCTCAAGCAGCGAGGGGAAGTTCTTTCGGGGCGGTTGTCGGCAGGCGGGAGCGGCGGAATTTCCGAAGTCGGCGATTTTCTGCTGTTGACCTTCATCAATCGCTGGCTTCCGCTGATACAGCATCTTGCAAGGATCGATTTGCTGCACCCGGAACGTCTCTATGCGAACCTGCTTTGTCTGGGCGGGGAGTTGGGTTCCTTTTCGGCGGAAAACCGGCGCGCGCCCGAATATCCATTCTATGTCCATGACGACTTGCAGTCGGCGTTTACGCCGCTCATGAACGATTTGCGCAAGGCGCTGGCGATCGTGCTCGATCAGAAGGTCGTCCGTATCGAGCTGGAAACCAGGAAATTCGGGATCAGGATTGCGGTGATCCCCGACCGTACCCTGATCTCCCAGGCTTCTTTCGTGCTGGCCATGAACGCGGACATGCCCCCGGAAAAGGTACAGGCGCAGTTCCCGGCCCAGACCAAGATTGGGCCGGTAGAAAAAATCCGCGATCTCATCAATCTGCAGCTTCCCGGCGTTGCCTTGCGGCCGCTGCCGGTTGCGCCCAGAGAGCTTCCGTTTCACGCAGGTTTCAGTTATTTCGAGATTGATACCCGGCACGAGTTATGGAAAGAGATGGAGAAAAGTGCAGCCATGGCCATGCATATTGCCGGGGAGTTTCCCGGTCTTGCGCTTGAATGTTGGGCGATACGCAAATGAGCGGCGAGAATCTTATGGATGTTGGCGCGGCCCGGAGCCCGAACACCGCGCGGCAGGCATCTACAGTCGGGCTGGAATACGACAGCGCCAGCGGTGTAAATCCGCTCGTGTGGGCGGCCAATCGCCTTCTCGACATGATTGCGCAGATTCGCGGCATGCATCAGCTTGCCGATCCGGCGAAACTGCGAAACCAATTGGTCGCGGAGATCAACAGCTTCGAGCAGCGCGCACAGTCGGTCGGCGTGTCGCGCGAGGATCTGATCGGGGCGCGCTATTGCCTGTGCACCGTCCTCGATGAAGTCGCGGCATTGACGCCGTGGGGGAGTCGCGGCGTGTGGGCCGGGCAGAGCCTGCTCGTTTCCTTCCACAATGAAACCTGGGGCGGGGAGAAGTATTACCAGCTTCTCGCCCGTCTCGCGCAAAACCCTGAACGCCACAAGGATCTGATCGAGCTGCTGTATTACTGCAATGCCCTGGGTTTTGAAGGACGCTTCAAGATCGAGAACAACGGATTCAGCCAACTTGAAATGCTCAAGAGGCGGATCGCCACGATTCTCGCCAACTGCAAGGGGGGCTACGAAGCCCGCCTCTCGCCGCACTGGCAGGGCGTCAGTTCCACGCCGCCTGCCTGGCGGATGGTTCCCCCCTGGGTCGTGGCGATGTTGTGTGGCCTGATCGCGATGGGAATTTACATCGCGTTTTTATTTTCACTGAATGATCGTATGAATCTCACCGCCAGGAGACTCCAGTCCCTGGCAATCCCGGAGGCGACCGCGAAGAAACCGCCCGAGACGCAGCCGGTCGTCATAAAAAATCTGTGCGCCCACCTGAATCAGATCATGGACAAGGGCCGCGTCACGGTCACGCCATACGAGGCCCGTTGCATCGTCACCTTGAAGGGCGACGGCCTGTTTGAATCCGGGAATGCCGTCATTCGTCCTGCTTATGTGGATGCGCTCAACGGCGTTGCCGATGCGATCGGCGCGATCCGGGATATTCCGATCGAGGCGACCGTATCGGGCCATACCGACAGCGTTCCTCTCAGTGCCGCGCTCAGGTTGCGCTTTGGTGATAACGAAGGGTTGTCGCAGGCGCGCGCCGAATCGGTCAAGAGACAGCTCGACGAGCGTTTGGGCAATTCGCATCACCGCACCAAGGCAGAGGGGTACGGCGCAGATATCCCGCTAGGGGATAACGCAACGCTGGAAGGCCGCGCAAGGAATCGGCGCGTCGAGATTTCCATCAGGCAGTCCGCTCCGGGACAACTCAGTCGATCGGGAGAGCAGCAGTGATGTCTTCGTTTTTCGGATTTTTGCGCTCCCGATTCTTTTGGGTCACGATCGGCGTCATCGCGCTCTGTGTACTGATCTGGATGTTCGGGGATCTGCTTGCATTTGGCGAGTTGCGCCCGCTTGAACCGGCATGGGCCAGGATCTGCCTGATCGGGCTGATTTTCGTCTATTGTCTGGTGCGTCTGCTGCTTGCGCGCTGGCGCGCCGGACGCATGAACGAGCGCATTGCCAACATGCTGCGCACGAGTCTGGCTGCGGAAGCCGCTGCGGACAAGGGTCAGACGGCCATTCTGAAAGACCGTTTCTCCGAAGCGCTCAGTATGTTGCGCAAGGCGCGGTTCGAGTCCGGACCGTCCACGTTCTGGGATCGCATCGTGCGGCGCGGCAGGTATGTGTACGAGTTGCCCTGGTACGTAATCATCGGCGCGCCGGGGGTCGGAAAAACCACGGCGCTGCTCAATTCCGGTCTGTCGTTTCCGCTTTCCGGCCAGATTGGCGCAGCGGCGATACGCGGCACCGGCGGCACGCGCAATTGCGACTGGTGGTTTACGAATGAGGCTGTGTTCATCGATACCGCCGGCCGCTACACCACGCACGAAACCGACGTGCAGACGGACAAGGCGGAGTGGCGCGGCTTTCTCTCGCTGTTGAAGAAAAATCGCACCCGCCAACCGATCAATGGCGTGCTGGTGATGTTGTCGGTGGCCGAACTGCTCGGACAAAAGCGGGAGGACTACCAGAAACACGCGGCCACCCTGCGTCAACGGCTCGACGAGCTGCGAAGCGACCTCGGAATGTCGTTTCCGATATACCTGCTGATCAACAAATGCGATCTGCTGCTGGGATTCGATGAATATTTTTCGACGCTCGACCGTTCCGGTCGCGCACAGGTGTGGGGCACGACCCTGTCGCTCCATCCCTCCGGGAAATACCAGTTCGATCTGGGGCAACTCGCTTCCGAATGCGATCTCTTGCAGGCGCGGATCAACGCCGGTCTGATCGATGTATTGCAGGCCGAACCCGATCTGGCCCGCCGTGAATTGATTTACGCCTTTCCGCAGCAGTTCGGCGCGTTGACAGAAGCCATCAAGGGAATGCTGTCGGATTTGCTGGAACCTTCGCGCTTTTCGGAGTCCCCGCTTCTGCGCGGCATTTATTTCACCAGCGCCACGCAGGAAGGCACGCCCTTTGACCGGGTCGTGCATGTGCTCGAACAGAGCTTCCCGGTGCAGCGTCCGCCCAAGCAGGCCGTTGCCGGGGAAGGCAAGGCTTACTTTCTGCATGAACTCCTCAGCAAGGTTGTTTTTGGGGAAGCGCATATCGCCGGACGGGATTTGCGCGCGGAGCGGCGTTCCTATGCCTGGCACACCGGGGGATATGTCTTCAGTGTGCTCGCGCTGGCGGGGGCGACCCTGGCCTGGGCCACGAGCAGACACAACAACCAGAGCTATCTCGATGCCGTCGACGTGAAAGTCGAAAATATGAAGGAAGTTCTTCCCAGACTCCCGAGAGAGTCGGGGACTGACATCGGTGCATTGCTGGAGGTGTTGAACAGCGCGGAATCCCTGCTGGATACCGATGATGTCAATGTCGACCATCCGCCGCTCAAGGTACGGCTCGGGCTTTTCCAGGGATCGAGCCTCAAGGTGAAAGTCAGGGGAGAAAAGGGGCTGTACAAGGAGTTGTTGAGGAAGCGTCTTGCGCCGGCAATCGAGAGCAATCTGAAACGGGAGCTGCGTCATGCCGTGGATACCAACAACATGGAGTCGAGGTCGGCATACGAAGGGTTGAAGGCTTACCTGATGATGCACGAGTCGGATCGTCTCAACGAAAAGGCTTTTGCTGAAGCGGTCAATTTCTCCTGGCGCGGTAGCCTCATAGACAAGGAAAGTGAGGAGTCGCTCAAACGCCACGTCAGAGCGTTGGTGACCATGGCCGCGCTGGCGCCTTCCGAGCCAAAGGATGAACAGCTGATCACGAAAGCCCGCGGACAGCTCAACGCACAAACGCCTGCACGGCGTGTTCTCAACCAGATTAAAAACAGCCCGGAATTCGACGCGCTACCCAAGTTTTCAATGAGAAATGCGCTCGACGGACGGGAGTGGCCGCTCATCGACAAGAGGGGGGACGCGGGGGAGCACTCCTACCTGTTTACCAGGGAAGGTTTTGAGCGCTACGTAAGGGAACGCGATGGGGCGTTGGAACTCATCGGAAAGGATGAAGCGTGGGTGCTCGGCAAACCCTTGCCTGCCAATTTGAAACGTGAAGTCGATGTCCTGTACGTAAACGAGTACATCGCGGAATGGGAAAGATGTCTGAACAATGTGGGCATCGTCAGACCAAGAACGTTATCTGAAGCGGCGGATATTGCAGACCGGCTGTCCAGGGAGAATTCGCCTCTGCTTCTTTTCCTGCAACGCGTGGTGCAGGAAACGGAACTGGTGAAAGAGTCGGACAAGCCTGATGGCGCACTGACCGCATCGGTCGGAAGCCGTATCAAGCAAAAAGTCGACAACATCGCAGGATTCTCTGGAACCGGAGAGGCTGCGGGCAAGCTGCTGGCACAAGGGCAGGGTGATGATCCTGCGCTGGAGGTCAACAGACGCTTTGCCAGCCTGCGCAAGTTCGTCAATGGCGCAGGCGGGGATGGAGTCAATGCTCCGATCCTTCAGGAAATGAAGGAGTTCAACAAGGTCAAGGAGTTGCTGGATCGGGCGGTGTATGCGAAGGAAGCCCGTCAGCCGATGCCCGATACTTCCTCCCTGACATCGTTGGTGAACCTTCCGCCGGGGAGGCTGCCGGAACCATTCGGGAGCGCGGTCAAGGCGATTGCCGGTGCAAGCAAGGAAGCCATCACTACTGCCAAGAACACTCAGGAAACCAGCAGCCTGAAGGATGAAGTAACGGAATTCTGCAAAAAAGCGATCGCCGGCCGTTACCCGTTCGATTCCAACGCAACAGCCAGTGTCACCGAGGGGGCTTTCTCGGACATGTTCGGCCCCGGCGGCAGGATGGAACGGTTCCGTCAGCAACAAGGGCCGGGCGCGGTACTGCCTTCCGAGTTCGGAACTGCGCGCAACATCAAGGATGCCTTTTTCCGCAATGGAGATCGGCCCGTCATCTCTTTCGCGATCAAACCGATTGTCATGGATGGTTCGATCACGAACCTGACCCTGAACATCGGAGGGCAACAGATACGGTATCGCCACGACTCTCCGGTGTCGACTTCGGTGAGTTGGCCTGCTTCCGACAACCAGGTTCGTTTGTCCTTGCTGCCGCCCATCGACAGCGGCGTCAACGATGCCAGCGAGTCCGGCCTGTGGGCGCTGCACCGGCTGTTTGACAAGTACGGGCAGATTCGTCGGGGCACCTCTCCCGATGTTTTCGAGGTCGTACTCAATGTCGGCGGGCGCAGGGCGACCTTCGAGATTCGTCCGACAAGCACGCCCAGTCCGTTCGATATGTCGGAACTGAGAAAATTCAGGTGTCCGCAGATCATGCCGAAAGGTTGAGCGCGGATGGATGCAAGGTTTCTCGAATACTACAACCGGGAGCTGACGTACCTGCGGGAGCTCGGGGCGGAATTTGCCGCCTCGTTCCCGAAAGCGGCCGGTCATCTCGGCATGCAGGCAGGCGAGATAGCCGACCCTTACGTCGAACGTCTGCTGGAAGGGTGTGCATTCCTGTCTTCCCGCATCCACCTGAAAATGGATGCCGAGTTTCCACGCTTTTCCCAACGCCTGCTCGAAGTCGTCTATCCGCATTACCTCGCGCCGACGCCGTCGATGGCCATCGTGCAGATTCCGTTGAATCAAGATGCCGATGCGCAGTCCAGCGCACGCCTGCCTCGCGGTACAGTGCTCGAAAGCAATCCGGTTCCGGGAACTTCGACGCCTTGTACATTCGTGACCGCACAGGACATGGAGGGCTGGCCGCTCGAAATCCGGGAAGCGAGAGCCGGTGTTCCCGCCAGGAAACCGGAGGGGCTACCCCGTCTGCACGGCAGCAACAAGGAGGTGCAGGGAGAAATCCGGTTGCGGTTGAGTTACCGGGCTCCGGCCGAGGAAGGGCGGCAGCATCCTGACCGGCTGGTGTTTTTCATCGCGGCTCAGGATGTGGTCGCAAGCCGGATATATGAAGAACTGCTCGGCCATTGCCTGGGTGTGACGGTGAGTTCCCCCGAGGGCGGCGAATCCATGACCTTGCCTGCCAGCGCCTTGCGGGCAGAGGGTTTCGGGGCCGATCAGGCACTGTTGCCAACCGATCCGAGAGTCTTTCAGGGCTACCGGCTGTTGCATGAATATTTTGCATTCCCGCAGCGTTTCCTCTTCTTTTCCATCAACGGACTGCGGGCGGCGCTCAACCGGCTGGGCAAGGACGTTTTCGATCTGACCGTGCTGATCGACCGCAATGTCGACTCGCTTGCCGCTGCGGTACACAAGGGATGTTTTGAACTCGATTGCGTGCCGGTCATCAACGTGTTTCACCGTCAGGGCGTCCGTCTGGTGGTGGCACATTCGGCCGCCGAGCAGCATGTCGTCCCGGATCGCACCAAGCCCAGGGATTACGAGGTGTACCGGGTCGATACCGTCGAGGGATTTGATCGCGGCAACAACCCCGTCACCAAATTTGCGCCTTTTTATCATTACGTCGGTCACGAGGTCGGTGGCCGCGAAGCCTACTTTACGACGCAACGCGAACTGCGGCGGGCATCGGAATCTTCACAGCGCAGCGGAGCGCGTTCGAGCTATGCGGGCACCGAGGTGTTTCTGTCGCTCGTCGACATGCACGAAGCGCCCTGGCCGGAGCAACTCGCCCAGTTGTCGCTGTCGATGCTGCTGACGAACCGCGATTTGCCATTGCTGATTTCCGTCAACAGCCCGCGCGACCTGTCGGTGAAAGCGGATGTGCCCATGAGTTGGGGGCGCATCCTGCGCGGCCCTTCACGGCCCCGTCTTCCGGTGGCCGAACGGGAGATGACCTGGCGGCTCATCAGTCATCTGTCACTGAACTACCTGGCCATGCGCAACATGGACGCCAAGAGTGGGGCGGTGGCGATGCGCGGCTTGCTCGAGCTGTACGGGGCGCTTGGCGATCCTGTCATGACAAGGCACGGGCAGTCCATCGTTACGATGGAATCCTCTTCCGTGACCCGCCGTCTGCCGGTTTCCGGGCCGCTGGTCTTCGGGCGCGGCGTCGGCATCAAGGCAACGATCGATGAACTGGTTTTCGACGGGAGCAGCCCGTATCTGTTCGGCTGTGTGCTGGAGCAGTTTCTGGCGCGCCACGTTGGCATGAACTCATTTTGCGAATTGTCGCTCCACAGCGCGACACGGGGCATGATTGCCACCTGGGCGCCTCGTCTGGGGGGGCGGCCCGATGCCTGAAGCCAGGAACGCCACCGAAGCGCCCGATATTCCTTTTGCGAAAGAAGCGGAGAAGGAGCCGTGGCGTTTCGACTGGTTCGGGACCATGCGCTGGCTGGAAGCGCGCAACCCCTCGTTTCCCCGTTTCGGAACGGCACAGCGTCCGGCGCATGAAGTCGTACGCATCAGCCAGAAACCGTCGCTCAGTTTTGCCCAGGCAACCCTGAGCGGTTGGGGCCGCACTTCCCAGGGCTACACCTGCATCGAGCAGATGGCGTTCGGGCTATATGGGCCAAACGGCCCGATGCCCCTGCATTTCACCGAATATGCGCGAGAACGCTACGAATACGACGGCGACTCCGTTTTGCAGGGGTTCCTCGACATTTTTCATCACCGTTTCGGGATGCTGTTCTATCGGGCCTGGGCAAGCGTGCAGCCTGCGCCGAGCCTCGATCGGCGGGAGAAAGATCACTTTTCCCGTTATACCGGCAGTCTGATCGGCTACGGCGAGACCTTCTTCGACGAAAACGACTCGGTCCCCGGCCATGCCCGGCGCTATGCGGCAGGCCATCTGGTCAGGTTGACCCGCAACCCGGAAGGTCTGGCCGCGATTTTGCAAAGCTTTTTTGCCTGTCCTTTTCGCATCCAGGAATGGATGCCCCGCTGGCTCAAGCTGAGGGAAGAGGACTGCACCCGCCTCGGAAACGAGGAGGACGCCAACCGATTGGGGCGCGGCGCGATTTGCGGCATGTCGGTTCTCGACCGGCAGCATGGGATTCGCGCCCACGTCGGCCCGTTGTCATTCAACGCGTATCGGGCGTTCCTGCCGGGGCAGACGCGTTTTTACCAGTTGCGCGACTGGGTGCGCAATTACGTGGGGTACGAGTTTTCATGGGATACCCGGCTCATTCTGCGGCATGACGAAATCCCGTCCCTGCGCCTTGGCGCGGACACGGGCATGCTTGGATGGACGACCTGGCTTGGGCGGCTCGCCCCCGGGGAAGATCGCGGCGATCTCGTCCTGGAAGGAGAGAAGCCGGAAACCCCATAGCGGATATTGTCGATATGCGCTTTCTTCGATTTTCAATCAGTAAAACGTTGAGGTCCTTATGTCCAGAATCAGCCGTGTGGCACTTTTCGGGAAGTTGAATCCGGTTTTACACAAGGCCATCGAATCGGCCACCGTGTTTGCCAAATTGCGCGGTAATCCGTATGTCGAGCTCAGCCATTGGCTTTATCAACTGATCCAGCTCGACGATAGCGACATGCATCGCATTTTCCGGCACTACGGCGTAGATGGCGGCAAGCTTGCCGCCAACCTGCTCACTGCGCTCGAACGTCTGCCCTCCGGGGCGCTGGCCATCGAGGATTTGTCCGGCGATATTGATCTGGCGGCCGAACGGGCGTGGGTCATGGCCTCGCTCTCCTTTGGCGCAGGGGCGGTGCGTAGCGCCTATCTGCTGTGCACGTTGCTGACCGACAAGACCTTGCGCGGCGTTACCCTGGCGCTTTCTCAGCAATTCACGAAGATCGACACGGATGATTTGCAGGCGCAGATGTCCAAGCTCATCGCGGACAGCCCTGAGGACGGCTCGGTGAGCGCTGGTCACACCTATGGCGATTCAGCCCCCGGCGAGGCGTCGGGCGCAATGGCGCCGGCCACCATGGGCAAGCAGGAAGCCCTGAACCGATTTACCGTGGACATGACCGAACGCGCCGCCAAGGGCGAACTCGATGTCGTAACCGGGCGCGATGACGAAATCCGCCAGATGGTAGACATCCTGATGCGCCGCCGCCAGAACAACCCGCTGCTCACTGGCGAGGCGGGGGTCGGCAAGACCGCCGTGGTCGAAGGCTTCGCGCAGCGCCTGGCCAGCGGCGATGTGCCGCCGGGCCTGCGGGGCGTGCAACTGCGGTCGCTCGATGTCGGTCTGTTACAGGCGGGCGCGAGCATGAAGGGAGAATTCGAGCAACGCCTGCGGCAGTTGATCGAAGAAGTTCAGCATTCTCCCAAGCCGATCATCCTGTTCATCGACGAAGTGCATACCCTGGTCGGCGCGGGCGGCGCAGCGGGCACGGGGGATGCGGCCAACCTGCTCAAACCGGCGCTGGCGCGCGGAACCCTGCGCACCATCGGCGCGACGACCTGGGCCGAGTACAAGAAATACATCGAAAAGGATCCGGCCCTGACCCGGCGCTTCCAGGTCGTGCAAATTCCGGAACCCGATGAAGAGAAAGCCGTGGCGATGTTGCGCGGCATCACCGGGGTGCTGCAAAAGCATCATGGCGTGCGGGTACTCGATAGCGCCATCCGCGCAGCCGTTTCGCTGTCGCATCGTTATATTCCCGCGCGTCAATTGCCGGACAAGGCGGTCAGTCTGCTGGATACCTCTTCCGCGCGCGTGGCGGTCAGCCAGCACACGACTCCGGGCGAACTCGAAGATTGCCAACGCCATATCGACGTCTTGCGCGGCGAACTCGAAATGCTGCGCCAGGAACAGGCCGCCGGGATCGGGGAGACTGTCTGCCGGAGCAATGATATTCGCAACCAACTCGCGGAGTTGGAAGCGCGGGAAAGCGAACTGAGCCAGCGTTGGGAAAAGGAAAAGGCGCTGGTCGCGCGCATCGTTGAACTGCGCGAACAACTGGCCACACCTGTGGCCGACATCGATCCCGCCTCGCCGGACGCGGAAACGCCCCCGGCCGAAACGCCGCAGGAACCCGTGCCGGAGCCGGAAAACGTGGCGGGTGAAGGCGCTGCCACGCCTGTTTCGCGCGAGATGTTGCTTGCCGAACAAAAGAAGCTGGAACGGGAACTGGCCGGGATTCGTGGCGAACGGGCGCTCGTGCTGGCGGCGGTCGACGATCAGGCCGTGGCTTCGGTCGTGGCCGACTGGACGGGCATCCCGGTTGGAAAGATGTTGCGCAACGAAGCGCAGGCAGTGCTCGATCTGGTCGATAACCTCGAGCGCAGGGTGATCGGGCAGCGGCACGGTCTGACCACGATCAGCCGCCGCATCCAGACTTCGCGCGCCAGACTCGACGACCCGAACAAGCCCATTGGCGTGTTCATGCTGTGCGGGCCGTCCGGCGTCGGAAAAACCGAAACCGCGCTCGCGCTGGCTGAATTCCTCTACGGTGGCGAACAGAACCTGATCACCATCAACATGAGCGAATTCCAGGAAGCGCATACCGTCTCCACGCTCAAGGGCGCGCCGCCGGGATACGTCGGTTACGGCGAGGGCGGCGTGTTGACCGAAGCGGTGCGCCGTCGTCCGTACAGCGTTGTGTTGCTCGACGAGATCGAGAAGGCGCACTCCGACGTGCACGAGCTTTTCTTTCAGGTCTTCGACAAGGGGCGCATGGAAGACGGGGAAGGGCGGCAGATCGATTTCCGCAATACGGTCATCATCCTGACCTCGAACGTCGGCACGGATCTCGTCATGAGCCTGTGTTCCGACCCGGATCTGCCGGTCGAGGCCGATACGATCGCCACCGCCCTGCGCAAGCCGTTGCTCGAAGTGTTTCCGCCTGCGCTGCTCGGGCGTCTCATCGTGGTTCCGTACTATCCTCTCAACCAGGAGACGCTTGCCAGCATCGTGCGCCTGCAATTGCGGCGCATCCAGAAGCGGATTGCCGCTTCGCACGGGGCCTCTTTCGATTACGACGATTCCGTCGTCGAACTGGTCATCAAGCGCTGCAATTCGGCCGACGCCGGTGGACGTATGATCGACGCAATATTGACCAATTCCGTGCTGCCGACGATCAGCCGTCGCCATCTCGAAGGGCTTATCGTCGGGCAGGGGTTGCAGCGGATCGTGTTGAAGGCCGAGGCCGATGACTTTGCCTACGAATTCGAAATGCGCGACCTGGAAGCGGGCAGGACGGATATTCGGGAGAGCGATTGATCCGCCAATGAGCATGCTCGGAAAGAGGAAACCGAAATGAGCAACGAAACAGGGGCGATCATGCCCGTCAACGCACTGCCCATCGGGACGAGGCTGGCGGAGTACGTCGTCCGCTCCGTGATCGGCGAGGGTGGCTTCGGCATCGTCTATCTGGCCTACGACGAGTTCCTTGGTCGGGAAGTGGCGATCAAGGAATATCTGCCGGGCTCTCTGGCGATGCGGGGGGCCGGGTTGCAGGTGGATGTGCGTCAGGCCGACAAGCGCGAACTGTTCATGAAAGGGATGCGCCGCTTCGTCAACGAGGCGCATATCCTCGCAAAGTTCAGGCATCCCGCTCTTGTTTCGGTGCTGCGTTTCCTTGAAACCAATGGCACCGCGTACATGGTCATGCCCTTCTACCGGGGCAAGACCTTGCGCGAAATGGTGCGTAACGGATTCCGGGCGAAAAGCACCGAGGATTTGTTTTCCATCCTCTTGCCGGTGCTCGAAGGTCTGTCCCAGATTCATTCGGTGGAGTGCTATCACCTCGACATCTCTTCCGACAACATCATGATCCTGGAGAACGGCGCGCCCGTTCTGTTGGATTTTGGCGCGGCCCGACACACGGAACTCACCGGCGAAGATTCGACCACGATCATCCTCAAACCCGGATTCGCGCCGGTCGAGCAGTATGGTTCCGACGATATCGAACTGGCCCTGGGGCCCTGGACGGATATTTATGCGATCTCCGCCGTGGCCTATCTGCTCGTGAGCGGTTCCATGCCGCCCGTGTCGGTGACACGGATCATGAAAGACTCGCTCAAATCGGCGGTGAGTTATGCCACGCCGGACTTGCCCGCCGGGTTATTGAAAATCATCGACGAAGGTCTGGCAGTGCGACCGCAAGGGCGTCCGCAAACGGTCAAGGCCTGCATCCAGGCGTTGCTGAACGCGGCAGAAGATTTCGTTTCGCCCACGGCGGAGGACGAAACGTTGGCGCCTTCCCCCGAGGCCGTATTCGTGCAGGCGGCGGCACCCGTAGCGCCGCCCGCGCCTCCTGTTGCGAAGATGGTGTATTCCGGAGCGAACAACATTGGCGAGCCGGGACGGGGCAGCGCCGTCGTGCGCTGGAGCGTTCTGTTCGCAGTTTTTCTGGTTTTCATGATAATTGTTTTTTCCGCCCTGTCCGGCGGCAGGAAAGGCGGCGATGAACACAGGCTGTTAGAGAAGAGCGAGGCTGCCAAACCCCGTCCAGGCGTCCCATCGTCCGTACCAAGAGAGTGAAAAATGCCAATGAAACATGATGTCATCGCCGTGGCGCTGTCGGGTGCAATCGTGCTGGCAGGCTGCTCCTCGCTGTTCGACTCCCCGCCGGGTACGGAGAGCGTGCACGAGGAAGCGGCGCTCAAGCGCATGGAGCAAGTGGCTTCCTTCACACCGCAAGGCGCCGTGGACAAGGCCGCCGAGACCGGCATGGACAAGTCGAGAAGCGTAGCCCGCCAGGGCGTGGCCGATGCCGCGAAGAGAAAAGGCGACCCGGAATCGGAAGAGGGGGGCAAGTGGGAAATGCCTCAGCTGTCGTTTGAACGGTTCAAGTCTGACATGCCACAACTGGCGGTGTGGGGGCTGGATGAAGCGACGTTTCTGCTCAACGGCAAGCAGATAGAATTGGGCAGGATGACGCGGGCAGGCCGCATTGCGCTGATCGCGCCGGGGCATCACCAGTTGCAGGTCAAGTGCCCGTTCGATCCGCCGTTTTCGGCAGATTTTTACCTCGTAAAAGATGATCGCGCCGTTTTGCGTGGACGTTGTTCGTCCGGCAGGTAAAGCGTGCCCGAAGAGAGAGAAAAGGGGATTGAAATGCTCGAAATCCAGGGACTGACTTACAACGACCTTCCTCCCGTGGTTCCTGTTGCAGGGACGGTTTCCGGCAATGGCGCGACGATCGGCCGGGGGCATGATAACGCCATCATCCTGCCCGATCCGATGCGGCTGATATCGCGTCAGCATCTGAAATTCATCCTTGGGCCAGGGAACGTGTATCGGGTTCGCAATATCAGCAGCGGGAATCCGGTTCTCGTCAACGATGTGGAACTTGCCCCCGGGATGGAGTGTCCGTTGCAGAATCATGACAAGATCCTCGTCGGCGGCTACGTGTTGCAGGTGACCTACACGGTCCAGGAGCCTCAGCCGCAGCCTGCTCCCATGTTGGATGAGGCGGGCGGTGACGATTTTCTTGCCGAATTGCTTGGCCCCGGTGTAGCGAGGGGGAGAGCCGAAGCGTCGGAGGCGAAGGCTCAGGCCGAATTGCCCGATCCGTTCCAGTACGGGGTCACGACATCCAGGCCTGGCGACATCATGCAGACGCTCAACGAGCGCGGCATCGAGCCCAACAGCCTCGAAGGCAAGGGCGATGATCTGATCAATGGCGAAGACGCCAGCGCGATGATGAACGAGCTATTGCAGGACCCCCTGAATTCCCCGTCTCCCCGGCAGTCGCGCCGTGACAACAGTCTGGACCCCATGGCGATGTTTGATGAAAACAGGGGCGGTGAAGCATTCGATGATATTTTGCAGGCTGGCAAAGGCGCGCCATCGAACATTCCTTCCGGTTTGAATCTGACCCAAGGCTCGGAACTCGATGCCCTGTTCCAGTTGCCCGGTAATGCTTCCGTACCCCCGGCGGCCAATCCTGCGCCCGAATCGCAGACCCCCAAAGGTGCGGCGCCGGACATTCCTCCCGGCGGCATGGGTTTGGTTCATGGTTCGGAACTCGATGCCCTGTTTGGTTTGTCCGACACGAAACCGGCAGCCAGCTCTCCGGTAGCCGCGCCCGCGGTGGAGCCTCGGAATGTTGGCGGACATTCGGGGAATATCCCCGAATTTGATGACATTGACAGCTTCATCGCCGGGTTGGGCGAGGAATCCAGCCCAACGCCTCGAGCGCCTGTCGTCGATCCGCTTTCCATGCTTTTGCCGGAAACCAAACCTGCGGCTGTTCCGCCTCCGGCACCCGAAGCGCCTGCTCGACCCCGTGCGTCCAGCGCTCCCGAGGCATCCACCGCCGCCAAATCTTCCGCTTCGCCGGACATGGAGGAGCTCTATCAGGCATTCATCGAAGGGCTTGGCATGGAATTGGCTGGCCGGACGGCGCTGGACAAGGCTTTCATGAACATGCTCGGTCAGGTCGTACGGAACTACACCCAGGGCACGGTAGACCTGATCGCAGGCCGGACGGTCGTCAAGCAGGCGGTCAGGGCCAACGTCACCGTGATTGCGCCGGAACGCAATAACCCGCTCAAGTTCTCGCCCGATGGCAACACTGCGGTGCAGGGCATGTTCGGACGGCCTCTGCCGGGATTCATGGGGCCTGTCGAGGCCATACGCAATGCATTCGTCGATTTGCGCGCTCACCAGATTGGCGTCATCTCGGGCATGCAGGCGGCGTTGAATAATGTACTGGATCGTTTCAACCCGGCAATGCTCGCCGACAAGATCCCTCCCAGGGGCATGCTCGAGAACGCTTTTTCGGTGTCGCACAGAGCCCGGCTATGGACCGAATATGGACAGTACTTTTACGCGCTTCGTGAAAAGGCCAGCGATCATTTCCACGAGTTCTTCGGGGAAGCCTTTGTCGAAGCCTATGAAAAAGCGATTCTGACGGTGCAATCCGGTGAGAGGACAGGTAGACCATGATGCGGTTGTCTGTAGCGCACCGGAGTGAGCGTGGAGGCCGGGAGGCAAACGAAGACGCGGCCAACTTTTGCGCCAACGAAACGCAGGGCTGCTTCGTGCTGGCAGACGGTACGGGCGGGCACGAAGGGGGGGCGCTCGCCTCGGATACCGTCGTCAAGCAGGTATTGGCCCATTTTTCTGCTACGCCCAAGGTCGATGGCGATTCGGCCAGTACGCTGATGACGGTGGCGCGTGAGGCATTGTCCGATGTGCGCAAACGGCATCCGCAGTTTCCCGAGATGAACACGACGATAGCGACCCTGTTGCTGGATGCGGAACGCGGGATTGCCTGCTGGAATTCTCTAGGTGACAGCCGTATCTACCTGTTCCGCAGCGGGCGTGCGCATAGTCTGACGACCGACCATAGCATTCTGCAATCCATGATCGATGCCGGTTTCTTTACCGGGGAGTTGCGCGGCAATTGCAAGAGAAACATGCTGTACGCGGCGGTGGGTTGTGAAGAGATGCCGGAATGCGCTATCCATGATGAGCCGTTTCCCTTGCACTCAGGCGATATTTTCCTGTTGTGCTCCGACGGTTTCTGGGAAAACGTCAGCGAAGACGTCATGGAGGAAATGCTCCGGCAGGCAGAAACCCCGGAACAGTGGATCGACGACATGATGAAAAGAATCCCGAATCCCTGTGCGCCCGATCTGGATAATTTCAGCGCTCTGGCCGTATGGGTCGGGGAGCATGAAGCGGTGACGACCCGTATCCCGTCCGAAAAATCCCGGCAGGAGTAGACGGCAATGGGTAAGGCGGTGATGGACAAGGTGGCAAAGAGGATGCTGCGCTTTTTCAAGCGATCGCCTGATTACATGATGGGCTGGTTTGGAAAGCTGCCCTCGGTGGGGGACTTTGCCGGCAAAGGAATGCCAGTTCCCCTGAAGGAGACTGTCCACGGGTGGATGTCTTCCGGGATGGCGGCGCTCAAGTGCGCGCATCCGACAGAGTGGCAGGGCGCTTATCTGGTTTCGCCTGTCTGGCATTTCCTCATCGGGCCGGGCATCTGGGATAGATCCGCCCTGATCGGTTGCCTTGCGCCGAGCGTCGACAAGGTAGGGCGTTACTCGCCTCTGATCGTTCTGCGCTCGTTCGATAAATCGGATCTCTCCAGCGTCTTGCCGCCGGAAAGCCGCTGGCTGTATCGGGTCGACGCGACGCTACGGCGGGTGATCGGCGAACGCATCTCGATCAGTGGTTTGCACGATCTTCTCCTGCAACTGATGGAAGACGAGGAAAGCGGGCGCAATTCCACAGTCAATATCCTCAGCGACCTGGGTATCGGCAATGCCAGGGCCTGCGCCAGCGCGCAAAAGGACTGGTTTACATGGCCGGAGCTTCCGGAGTTGCTCAAGGCGCGCAGCAACAGCAGTTTCTGGTGGTCGGAACCTTCTTCCGTGCAAGGCATGAAACAGATCGTTCATAGCGGCGCGCCCAATGACAATCTGTTTTGTCTGTTGATGGACGGTGGCGTGTCGAATGAGTAATACCAGGAATGTGAGTCCTGCTGGCGATATGTTTCTGCCGACCCTGCTGGACAGGCTGTCGCAGCAGGGCGGAGGAGCCGTAAATCGGAGTTCTTTCCGCAAGACGGTGCTCAGAGATTTGAACTGGCTGTTGAACTGCACGAACATCGAGCGGCAATTGCCGCTGCAGAATTTTCCGCAGGTCAGGAAGTCCGTGCTCAACTTCGGCATTCCGCCTTTGGCGGGCGCGCGTTTTTCGGAATCCGATCTCGATGAAGTTGCGGCAGGCATCCAGCGCGCGCTTGCCTGTTTCGAACCGCGCATCCTGCCGGACTCCCTGAAGGTTTCCGTGATTCGGGACAAGGATGTCGATGTGTACAGGTACAACCATGCCCGTTTCCGGATCGAGGCCAGTTACTGGTTCGAGCCTTATCCGATTGACATGGTCGTGCGCGCCCACTGGGACATGGAAACCGGGGGCGTGGAGATTCGGGAAGAGCAGTGAAGGCGGGGCGATTCACTGCTCCTGCTTGTCACTTCACCCCAACGTCTTGAGATTCTGAATCACATCGGCGATCACTTTCTGGGCGCTGCCGTACAGCATGCGGCAGTTTTCCTTGTAGAACAGGGCGTTTTCGATACCGGAGTAGCCTGCGCCCTGGCCGCGTTTGACGACGATGACGTTGGACGCATAGTCGGCGTTCAGAATCGGCATGCCGTAGATCGGACTGGATTTGTCGGTTCGCGCCACGGGGTTGACCACGTCGTTCGCGCCGATGACCAGCGCGACGTCGGTCTGGTTGAAATCGGAATTGATTTCTTCCAGATCGAAAATCTTGTCGTAGGGCACGCCTGCCTCGGCCAGCAATACGTTCATGTGGCCCGGCATTCGTCCGGCCACCGGGTGAATGGCAAATTTGACATCGACCCCGGCATTTTCGAGCCACTCGGTCATCTCCCAGATCTTGTGCTGCGCGCCAGCCACCGCCATGCCGTAACCGGGAATGATGATGACCTTGCTGGCGTAGTGCATCATCGTTGCGGCATCGAGCGAGGAGACTTCTTTCATCGAGCCTTCGATCGTGCCGCCTGCCTGCGCTTCGCCGCTGATCGGCTGGAACAGGATATTGGTGATCGGGCGATTCATCGCCTTGGCCATCAATTGCGTGAGCAGCGTACCGGCCGCGCCGACGACGATACCGGCAATGATCAGCGCCGGATTTCCCATCACGTAGCCTTCAAACCCGACCGCCAGCCCGGTAAACGCGTTGAACAGCGAAATCACCACCGGCATGTCGGCGCCGCCGATCGGTAGCGTGACGATGACGCCCAGCGCCAGTGCGCAGACGAAAAAGCTGATCAGAAGCCAGGCAGGGACGACCGGGCACTTGCTGATGGCGTGACCTGCGTCGGAATGAGCGCCTTGTCCGAGCCATACGATGACGATCCCCAGTGCAAGCGTCACCAGGGCCAGTATGATGTTGACGGTGTTTTGCGCTGGCAGGCGGAAAGCCTTTTTCATGATTCCCTGCAACTTGGCAAACGCCACGAGCGAGCCGGAAAAAGAGACGGCTCCGATCAGGGCGCCCAGTGCCGCCAGCGTATACATCGTCGTGCCATGCATGTGACCGCGCGCGAATTCGACGGCGGCAATTCCCGCCGCCGCGCCGCCGCCCATGCCGTTATAGATGGCCACCATTTGCGGCATGTCGGTCATGGCCACCTTTTTGCCGGAGATCCAGGCAATGGAACCTCCAATGGCAATCGCAATCACCATCAGGACGAGGTTGTCCGTCGGCATGAACGGCGTCGATTCACCCGGCGTCAGAAAAGTGACCGCCGTCGCCAGAACCATCCCCGCTCCGGCCCAGACGATGCCTTTGCGCGCAGTGACCGGCGAGCTCATCTTTTTCAGGCCCAAAATGAAGAGCACGGCAGCGATGAAGTAGCTCGCGCTGATCAGCCATTCGATTTCTGGCATGGCTTTAGTTTCCTTTCTTTCCGTTCTTGAACATGGCCAGCATGCGTTCGGTCACTACATAACCGCCTGCGGCATTGGCTGCGCCGAGCAATACGGCGACAAAACCAATGGCTTTTTCGAGTGGCGTATCGGCTTGCCCCAGCGCCACCATTGCGCCGACGAGGACGACGCCGTGGATGAAGTTCGAGCCCGACATCAGGGGCGTGTGCAGAATGACCGGCACGCGCGAAATGACTTCATAGCCGGTAAAGGCGGCCAGCATGAAGATGTATGCTGCAACGAAACCTTCCATGATTTTTCCTTGCCGTTTGACGGTTACAGTCCGAGAGCCTGTTTGACGCCCGCATGGCGGATTTCTCCGGCATGCGTCAGACAGGCGCCGGCGAGTACTTCGTCCTCCCAATCGAGTGTCAATGTGCCTTCCTTGATGAAGGGAGAAATGAAGTTGAACAGGTTTTTGGCGATCATCTCCGAAGCATGCAGCGGCATGCGGCTGGCGAGATGGATCGGACCTGCAATGAATACTTTATTTTCCGTGTATACCTTGCTGTCGGCGACGGTTCCCGCGACATTGCCTCCCGATTCGGCTGCCATATCGACGATGACCGCGCCCGGTTTCATGGCGGCAACCATTTCCGCGCTGATGATCTGCGGCGCACGTTTGCCCGGAACCGCCGCAGTGGTGATCAGTACATCGCATTGTGCGACGGCCCGCCCCAGCCTTTCGGCCTGCTGGCGCTTTTCGTCATCGGTCAGTTCGCGCGCATAGCCGCCTGTGCCGATCGCCGAGACGCCGGTATCGACAAACTTGGCGCCCAATGATTCGATCTGCTCGCGCGTCTCCGGACGGACATCGTAAGCCTCGACCATTGCCCCCAGGCGTCTGGCCGTTGCGATGGCCTGCAATCCTGCAACCCCGGCGCCGATGATCAGCATGCGCGCCGGACGGATCGTTCCGGCCGCATAGGTGAGCATCGGAAAGAATTTGGGACAACGCGCCGCTGCGATCAGCGCGCACTGATAACCGGCAATCGTGCCCTGCGAGGAAAGAACATCCATGCTTTGCGCTCGCGTGATTCGCGGCAGAAGTTCCATCGCGAATGCCGTGATCTTCTTCGCCTGTAGCATCTTGATTCGTTCGATGTCGGAATGAGGCTGCAACAGGCCGATCAAAACGGAACCCTCTTTCATTGCCGCCAGTTCATCGGCATCCGGCGGCTGAACTTTCAGCACGATGTCCGCCTGTTGCAGGACTTCCCGCCCGGACGCTGCAAAGCTTTCCAG
>Ga0209737_10000324_pt1 | contig 41699 bp, 51 predicted proteins | sample TergutCu122P3_FD_187284 | JGI IMG/M metagenome (GOLD analysis project Ga0209737, IMG submission 187284) | Cubitermes ugandensis P3 segment gut microbial communities from Kakamega Forest, Kenya - Cu122 P3 (SPAdes) (version 2) | ecosystem: Host-associated > Arthropoda: Insects > Digestive system...
GAAAAATTCGGTAATTATCTCTTTTATCTCCCTTTGTTATGTGTGATGATTACCGAATTTTTCAGGGAAAAGAAAACCTTGCTAAATATTTCACGGGTACTTTCCGGCATCTTGATTTTACTGTTATGGGTTCCTACCGTGGTTTTGTTGTGGTTGCTTTTAGTGCAGCCGATGCTTGTGATGGGCTAAAAAACCTTCCATAAACACTTGTTAAACTCTATCAATAGGAGTATAATCAAGTTTATAACAGGAGCTGTTATATTGTGACATGGGAGAATGATAGATGATAAAGACCAGTTTACTTTCGGCAAGGACTTTGCTATTGCTGGTTGTTTTAATATTGCTTATTCCAAGTGGTAGCATTGGTTGTGTTTCAAAACCAGACACTACTTCTGATATCGTGTCTATCTCATCCTTCCGTGACATACCCGGCATTACTCCCGATGAAATCAAGGATATCGAAAAGATTTTGGCTGAACATAAATCCTTTACTTATGGTATGACACCGAGTACTGAGACATTTATTGACCGCCATGGCGAAATCAGGGGGTATTCAGCTTTATTTGCCGCATGGCTGACCGATCTGTTTGACGGTGTTCCATTTGAACCAAAACTTGTTCCCTTCGAAGATTTTCTTAATGACCTCGCAACCTATGAAACAAGTTTTACCGGTGATATGACACGCACCGAAGCCCGGGCAGGGGTTTACTATATGACGGAGTCACCGATTGCCACCAATATGGTAAAAGCGTTCCGCCTTCCGGGCAGCCCGCATTTTTCTGATATTAAAAGAAGCCGTCCACTGAAGCTCGGTTTCATCGAAGGTACCACTACTGTCGCGCAGGTTACGGATACACTTACGGATGGTACATACGAAGTTATCTTCGTTAGTGGAGCCGAAGCAATTTATCAAGCGCTTAAGAAAGGTGAAATCGATGCCTTTTTTAACGATGCCCGGATGCAGGCGGCATTTGATGAATTTCCCGAAGTCGTTGTTGAAAACTATTTTCCTTTGATAATCACCACTGTTGCCCTAACGACAGAAAATCCCGACCTCGCCCCGATTATCAGTGCTGTCCAAAAAGCCTTGCAGGTAGACGGTGTAATGTTTCATCTCACCAATTTGTACAATCAAGGATATCATGAATATCTTGCCAACAAACTTAACCGGCAGTTAAGCACGGAAGAAAGAGCTTATATTGAATCAAGACCGGTTGTACGTTTTGGCAGTGAATATGACAATTACCCGATCGGTTTTTACAATACCCGTATGAAGCAATGGCAGGGTATTGCATATGATATTCTGGACGAGATATCTTTACTCACCGGTATTATCTTTGAAATGTCAAACGAGCCATCGGATACCCTGCTTGATTTAATCTGGAAACTTGAAAATGGAAATTTAGCGATGGTTACCGAGCTACCCCAAAGCGAATCACTTAAAAACCGCTTCATGTGGTCGGATTATCCGGTGATATCAAGTCCATATATGCTTATATCAAGGGCGGAAAAACACGGCATTAACGCAAATGATGTTCTCCGGAAGAGGGTCGGGCTGATTGAGGGGTACCGCGCCGCCGAATTATTCAAAAGCTGGTTTCCGAACCATATAAATAACGTTGCATACCCAAATGCCCATTCTGCCTTCACTGCTTTAGGTCGTGGTGAAATCGACTTGTTGATGGGGCATGAAAACCGCTTATTGGGACTTAAGCACTATGAGGAACAGGTGGACTTCAAAGCTAACCTTATCTTTGATTACAACCATCAACCCGTTTTTGTTTTTAATATCGATGAAATCATACTGCATTCCATATTCGATAAAGCCCTGCTGATAATCGACACGGACAGTATTGCCCTGCAATGGACAAGCAAGGTATTTGATTATCAGGCAATGGTTATCAAAGCGCAGCGCCCATGGCTGATTGGAACGATTATTTTACTATCAGTTGTTTTACTTCTTCTTTTTATTATAACAAGGCATCGTCACAACGTATCACTGCGTTTGGAAGAACTCATAAAAGATCGGACCGAAGAGTTGGAAATGCGGGAAATTGAAATAACCGAAGCCAATGAACGGGCAAGGCTGATGTTGGATTTATCTCCTCTGCACTGTGAAATATGGGACAGTAATGACAATCTCATCGACTGTAACGAAGCGACGGTCAAGTTTTTTGGGCTTAAAAGCAAGGAAGAATTTATTAAGGGTTATTACGATTTTTCGCCTGAATATCAACCGAACGGCAATCGAACCGAGGATGAAGTCAAAAGAGTAATGGCGGAAGCTATCGAAAAAGGACGCTGTGTCGTTGAGTGGCTGCATATTTTGCGCGATGGAAGCCCTGCTCTTGTGGAAGCGACAATAATTCCGATTGAATACAAGGGTGAACAGGTTATTATCGTTTATAACCGTGATTTGCGTGAATATAAAAAGATGATGGCTGAGATTGACAAGCGGACGGAAGAAATGGAACTCCAGCTTCTCAAACTCAACCTTATGACTGATGCGGCCAAAATTGGATTATGGGATATGGTTGTGGATGCTGATGACCCGGTAAAAGCAACAAACAAATTTATGTGGTCACAGGAATTCCGGCAAATGCTGGGTTTCACCGATGAAAGCGACTTCCCCAATATACTTGCAAGTTGGAGCGACCGGTTACATCCCGAAGACCAAGAACATACCCTTAAAACTTTCGCCGCTCATTTGACCGATAAAAGCGGAAAAACACCTTATAGTATCGAATACCGGCTTAAAACAAAAACCGGCGAATACCGTTATTTCAACGCTTTCGGGGAAACACTCAGGAATGATGACGGCATCCCTTTACGAACTGCCGGGGCGCTGATGGATATAACCGAGCGCAAAACCATGGAACAGGAATTGGCAAAAGCGCTTACCGAAGCACAGCAGGCAAGCAAAGCGAAAGGTGATTTCCTCTCCGTAATGAGCCATGAAATGCGGACCCCGATGAATGCCATCATTGGCATGACAACGATCGGGAAAAAAGCAATTGATTCAACGGAAAAAGACATTGCCTTAAATAAAATCAGTGATGCTTCAACGCTTCTGCTCGGTGTTATAAATGACATCCTTGACATGGCAAAAATCGAAGCGAACAAGCTGGAGCTTGTCCATAACGAGTATGATCTCAAAAAAATGTTCCAAAAAATCGCTTCTATTGTCACTTTCAACATTAATGAAAAGGAACAGACACTTGATGTTTCAATAGATAACAAAGTACCCTCTTATTTCATTGGCGATGAACAACGTCTGGCACAAGTTATCACAAACCTGATGTCCAATGCGATGAAGTTTACGCCAAAAGGTGGCAACATCCGGTTGGAAGTAGATTTTATGAATGAGGTTGGTGGAATTTGTGAACTCAAATTTACGGTCGCCGACAGCGGAATCGGAATATCACCGGAGCAACAGGAAAAATTGTTCCAAGCATTTGAACAGGCAGAAAGTGGAACCAGCCGCGCTTATGGTGGCACGGGGCTTGGACTCGCGATATCAAAAAATATTATTGAGCTTATGGAGGGTACGATATGGGTCGAATCGGAGCTTGGACAGGGTGCGAAATTTATATTTACCGTAAAGCTTAAGCGTGGTGATGGTAGTAGTATGGCGGAAAGTGACCATGAGGTAACGGGTGTTATTTCATCTGATGTAAGTTTGGTAGGTAAGAAATTACTGCTTGTCGAAGATATTGAAATCAACCGCGAAATTGTTATCGCGTTGCTTGAAGATACCGGAATCGATATCGACTGTGCCGAAAACGGGCAGGAAGCACTTGATATCATTACGACCAACCCTGATAAATATGATATCGTGTTTATGGATGTCCAGATGCCAAAGATGGACGGGCATGAAGCAACCCGCAGAATCCGCGCTTTACCTGCAATTAAGCGGAAGGAAAGGTTGCCTATCATTGCGATGACGGCGAATGTTTTTACCAGTGATATCGAGCAATGTCTCGCTTCCGGGATGAATGAACATTTGAGCAAACCGCTTGATATGGATAAGGTGATGGAGGTTTTGCGGAGGTATTTGGGTTGATACGGCGGGGGCAAGCCCCCGCCCTACAGCATCCATTTAAAACTTTTTTCGAAATATGTGTTCCAAAAATTCATGTCGTGGTTGCCGGGGCTTTCAATATAATTGGCTTTAACATTGTTTTTAATCAAAAATTGGTGGAACTGCCGGTTGTTTTCCAGGAGAAAGTCTTCTGTTCCGCAAGCCATGTATATCGGCGGGATGAGTTTACCCTCCAATTGCAACTTCTTAACGAGTGTTTCCGGATTCTTATCGCTTTCGATTATTTGATCCAAATCGCCGAAAACATTACGGTAATAATCATAATTGGCAACTGGTGTTGCATCACCCGGTTTCATTCCCGCAATTCCATGGACTATCAATGCCGAGGAAAGAGCGGCAATCTTGCCAAAAGTTTCCGGATAAGAAAGTCCAAGGTGTAACGCACCAAAACCACCCATCGAAAAACCGCTGATAAATGTATCTTCTTTTTCCTGACATAAACCGAAGGTTTTGCGGATGTATTCGACCAGCTCGACCCCCACAAATGTCCCATATTTGAAAGTGCTGGCATCTAAGTCAAGATAAAAGCAGTTTTCAACCGTAGGGAAAACCAAAGCCAGATTGTACTTCATCCCCAGCTCATATATATACTCCCACCCCCTACCCCAGCAGGTGAATCCATGCAGTATAAACACTGTTTTGCATGGTCGGTCATAATGGGGGTTGGGTTGGGTGAGTTGGTCGGGACGGAAACCGATTGGCATAAACATCTCGAACATAACCGGGCGTGATAGTGAGTTTGAAAACATTTCGACTTTGATAAGTGACATAGTGGAGTCTCCTTGTTGGTAGATGAATTGCGATTGCAAGTCAATTTGGATTATTCAAATACTTATTTATGTTTGTTATGAGGATTTCATCGGGAAGTTACATTATATCCTGATAAATCATGGCGATGATTTCATCCCGACTCATCTCTTTGGTAAGTATTTTTTCCTTGATATTAGAGATATAATCCTTTTCAACAAACCATTCCCGCATTTCTTTTTCGCCAAATTCATGCCAGTCTCTTTCGATATGGCGCTTTATTGTTTCTTCAATGGGTAAATCAAAATAGTAGGCGAATATATTGTCCTTGAATGTTTCATTAATCATGTCAAAGACACTTTTATATATATAACTGTTAAGAATGCCTTCCAATATGATATAGGAAAAATTTTGCTGACCATAAACCAGCAGGTTTTCGAGAAGTTTCACCGATGGATTACCGACCGTATCGGCATACTGCCCTACCATTACCATCCGGACCATGTCGTGAGGAATCAATAAAGTGTCCTTCACTAGTTTTTTCTGCAAAGCCTTGCTGATTGTGCTTTTACCGCTACCGGAGTTGCCTCTTATTATAATGATTTTTGCTTTGGCCATGTGTTACCTCTTATAATTAAGTCCAGCCGACATCACTATTCTTATTTTTGTGCGTATATCACACAAAACTGGTGCCGTTTAAATATGCAATCTACATTCTTGAATCCTGCTTCATATAACCATTGGGTCTGTTCATACAAAGTCGCCGGATTGTCATATTTCATTCTTTCATATGCCATTTCAATATCCTTTTCGTTTAAGGTAGTTCTTCTATGGTATTTTTGTAGGGCTTCCAAATTTACTTTTTCTACATAATCCGATGGGCTTAATACTTGGTCAGCATTAATAAAGTATCCATTATCATTTAACATACAGTAACATTTTTTGTATAATTCAAGCTTATCTTTGTCAGTCAAATGATGTATGGACAGCGCAGAAATAATGATGTCAAATTTTTGCTCAAAATCATACTTTGTATAATCAGCAACTATGTAACGAAAATCTGGATATGCGGCAAATCTTTCCTTTGCTATCGCTAACAACTCGTCAGCAACATCAATCATCGTGATTTTGGCATAAGGATATTTGGTCAAAATAAATGATGAAAATAACCCTGTTCCACTTCCTATATCCAATACAGCAGGGGAATCACCACTATAATTAAGCGCTTCCATGGGTAGATTATAAAAGTCATCGAAACATGGTATCAATAGTCGTCTTTGTTGGTCGTATTTTTGGGCTATTTCGTTAAATTCATCTTTTATGCTCATGTTTTCCTCATCTCAATGTTTATCGTGTTAAAATGGGCGATTGGTTAAGCAACTATCATCTTAAGATATTTTCCCGAAACAGTCAAACGTTATCAGCATATAATAAAATACTATATTATGAAGGATAAATTCGATGCCAAATAATTTTGCAGCCGGAAAGGTAATAATCGGCTTAGATAAATATATTAATTATTGCGCTTCACCGGAATATCATAATAACCAACTATTAGATGGAATTGAATATGAAAAAGTTGATATTATTTACCGACCTAAAAAAATAAGCAAAAACAACGACATTGGGTATGTTCTTTTAGTTTATTTGAAAGGGAAGGACAAAAATGCAATAATCAGTATAATCGAAAAACTCATGGCGAATCCGTATGTAGTTTATGCTGAACCTGATTACTTATATGATATGTGCAAAATCTCAAACGACCCATATTTCAAGTATCAATGGGGATTGGAAAAAATCAAGTCCCCTATGGCATGGGATTATACTACCGGAAGCAATAATATTGTTGTTGGTGTGCTGGACAGTGGCATAGATTATAATCATCCGGACTTGAAAGCTAATATGTGGATTTCCCAAAACAAACGATATGGGTGGGACTTTTTTAACAACAATAGCAACTCTATGGACTTAAGTGGTCACGGAACCCATGTCGGGGGAACGATAGGAGCAGTTGGAAATAATTCGCTTGGTATTTCGGGTGTATGTTGGAATGTAAAAATAGCCTCTTTTAGAATTGGCTCCGTCACAATGAGCCTGGCTGCGGCTATTGCTGCGATAGATTTTGCAAATGCCAATGAAATTCCAATTCTCAATAATAGCTGGGGTGGTAGGTTTTACTCACCATGCTTAAAATATGCCATCGACAATTACGATGGGCTGTTTATCGCCGCGGCTGGGAACTATGGCACAAACAATGACCTTATTCCAGATTATCCTTCCTCTTATGACTGCGATAATATAATATCAGTTACCGCGACCAACCAAGACGATACGCTGACCCCATTTTCTAACTACGGTGTAAAAAATGTCGATATTGCGGCACCCGGAACTGATATTTTATGTCTTTCATTACATGATGGGTACAGTTACCAGAGTGGAACTTCCATTTCAGCGCCTTTCGTATCCGGCGCAGCAGCTTTATTAAAAGCATATAAACCTGAATTTACTGCTTTAGAGATAAAAAATATGATTTTGAACAGTGTTGATAAGAAGTTGAATCTTGAGGGTAAGATATTGACGGGTGGTATATTGAATTTAAATTTAATGATGGAAATGACAAAGATATTTTGAAATCTTATCCGTTGATTCTTTTGACAAACATCAGAAATATATAACCACCTCTATATCTCATTAAAGGTGGTTATATTTCACATATCAACAAGCATTTTTACTATTGGTTGGCTTTATGCGTTTATATATTTATGTCTGTTCTGACGTATGGATTATGCTTCCTTCCATCTTTTAAGGGTTGGAAAGACTTCCATGATACGCTTACGGGCATCATCGTCAGTATCACCCTCTTCTTTCCACCAGGGAATGTTGTCTTCTACCGCTTGCTCAAGGGTTGATTTGTAAGCGAATTTCCCATTCTTCCAACAGTGGCAGCAATAATCATTGTTTTTGCTTCCGTCTTTTTCGGAGCCGAACTTTTCCGCCGAATCCATCGGCATATAACAGCTTTGACAATGTGGAACTTCTTGATTTGACATTTTAAACCTCCTCGTTGTAGTCGCCCGTGATTTCGATGATATTTCTATCCGGGTCGTATAAGTTAAAAAAGTAGTAGTGCGGGTTAGGATGCAAAATATCAGTCATGCAACCTATGTTTAAATTTTTGATGCGTTGATACTCATGGATTAAATCTTTGACCCACAAATTGAGGACAAATTTGTGGTCGCCGCAGCCTGTACAGTCATGTCCGGGTAGGTGGGCTTCATTCATTATTGATAGTATGCATTGGCCGTCGAAGCGGAATTGGGCAAACCGGCCTTCACCTAAAGTGGTCGCCCGTCGGCTTAGGAGCTTTTCGTAAAAAGCCACTGACTTGGCAAAATCTTTTACTATTAAGTACATACCCCAATGAAGTTTCTGGTTATTTGAATTGGAAAACGTTATCTCCTCCCCTGTAAGAATCGCATCAGTCGGCACATCAAAATAGCGGGCTAATGCCACGATATTTTCAATGTCCGGAAGAGCTTGTCCCAACTCCCATTTCGATACTGACTGCCGGGTGACCAAAAGCTCGTCGGCTAATGCTTCTTGTGACAGACCTCTCTTGATACGCAAGGTTTGAATCCGTTTACCAATATCCGTAATGTCCACCTCCCTAAGAGTAGTTTACACATTAAAAACTTATATTTCCACCTATTTAAATTGGAAGTTTGTCAACTGTTGGTTGCGGGTTGAAAAATGTTTCATTACTCCACATCACCGCCATGAAAGATACATTCATAGACTTTTGTGTATTTATAGTAAATTTCTTCAAAGCCGGAAAACCAATGAAAATCACCGTCAACCTTGCATATATATGAATAATCACCGTTTTTATGGAGCATCGGGCCACGGAACGGGGTCTCTTCCGGCACTAACATCAAGGCTTCTTTTAAAAAATCACCGGAAAAATCATCGCTTAATACCCTGCCAATATAGTTCATCGACCAGATAGGTATATCGTCTTTCCATACTGCTTCTTCACTAGCGAATTTCCCACTGCCAAGATATGAATCGATGTATTTAAGATTATCTTCCTCATAAGATAAATCATGTGAGTTTGGACGTGATGAAGCGACTTCTGCTCCTTTTCCGGCATATGTGGCTTTTTTTGCCTTGATTAAGAAATCGATAATGTGTTTGTCCATTTTTCCCTCCTAGTTGCTTAGGAAATATATTACTATCTTATATTATTGCTAATCCTTCGTCAAATTTTAACTAAATATCAAAATACAAAACCATGATAATTTTGATTGTTTCAACCAAGGAAAAATGGTATAATATAATACGATGAAGGGAGTATAAAAATTTAAATGGAAATTGACATTCATATTGATGAGTTAACAGATTGCTTAATCGAAAGAAAAACAGGTCTAAGAGGTCTTGAAGCTGGTTGTGATGGAGTGGTTGCATTTACAGCGAAAAGTGATTTAGTGGACTACTACCGCAATGTAATTCATGCAGTAGAAGTTATGCCGCGTAGAATGGTTATCTTTGAGGATGTGGCGCAAAAGCTAATTAATAAATATATCCTCGATATTGAATAGGAGGTTTTATGTTAACATCAATTAAAAGTGATTATTGTAATATATTAGATATAGAAAGCCATGCAAAAGGAAAAACACTGGTCGAGCCATCAGATGGTCGTATTTTTGATTATCGAAAGATGCTTGAAATTGTTAATGAACTCAATAGACCGCTGACAGAAGAAGAAGCCGCTCCATACAGAATCAAATAGTCTTAACATTATGACCTGCTAGCATATAAGAAATATACTCTCTTTCCTGACATACTTCACTTCGTATTCAACCCTTCCTCAACATTACATGATGAAATAAAGCAAAATTCTTGTAAGGCTCCAAATCTGCCACTTTCATTTCCAGGGCAAATTCCAATACATTATGGCAGATAACAACGTCCTAGGTAAAAATCATATCCTGTTTCCCCCTTATGAATATATTTATGTTTAAAATCCTCGGCATCAATATTTTCACCATCATTTTTCCAATGTGTAATACTCACATCCGGGGTAAACTTGCTCCAATCTTCATTTGGTTTACCACAATCGGGAGCAATATTTCCCACAAGAAACTCAATTGAATCAAGCCGCTCATCAAGCTTCATAAAATGCTCCGCAATTCTCATATGGGCTATCCATGTCGCCATTTACATACTCCTTAATTGAATCAACGGTGAAAAATATTTCTCCCCCCATTCATCTATCTTTTCTTTAAACCAATCTTCGTGTGCGAATTTATCATATTGGCAAACAACAAACAAGAGAATCTGTAAGCAAAAACAAATATCAATACCAGCTTCATCAATCTCATTATTGCACATGGTTTTATATCCTTTCAAAATTTCCACATTCAATACTTCGTCGTTGATATGGCTAAAAGCCGAAGCCAAATCCATTTCCGGTACACAGTAACCGGACAGGGAAAAGTCAATTGGGGTAAGCATTTCATTATGGTAAATTAGATTTGACTTGCTTAAGTCACTATGTACAAGGATAAATCTATTGCTGGTTTTTGATAAATAGTCTTTTATAATAGACAAGGTATCATTTATCAAATTTGCTTGGTGCTCGGTGAAATATCCTTGTTTAAAGGCATATGACGCTTCTGTCATCATTCTTGATATCAATTTATCATCGTAATGATAACGTTGCTTGTTTGGTGCTTTTGACAAAGCATTATGTAATCGCCCTATCATTTTACCAAGCAAGAACGCTATTTCTGATGTCATATCAATAAACTCTAAGGTAGTACCGTCAATCCAATTAAGTATTGTAACCAGTTTTCCATCATTAAGTAAACTGACAGGCTCACCACTTATATTGAGCTTAGGTTTTTGGACTAATATGGTATCGGCAAGATAATCAAGCACTTCCATTTCACCAGCGATTAACTCTTCCTTTACTATGTCTGCCTTTATCAAATCCACGTTAAAACCCTCGGTTGGCTCATGAATGCGAAATACATATGATTTGTTTTCGTCCATTACTTTATAAGTCATGTTTTCATTATGTCGAATTAATTCCACTTGTGGATTTATGAAATCGTAGTTTTGTAGGGCTTTGTTTATCATTTTGTCTATCATTAATATGTTCCACCAGTATTCATTTTTGTAAGTGTTCCTTCAATCTCTATGAGCAAGCATTTGACCAGGGTTTTACATATTGGACGATGAGAAACCCCTTTAGGAACAATAATAAAATCCCCTTCACATAAATGCGTGATTCCATCTTCAAATTCAATATCAAATTCACCTTCGATGCAATAAAACATTTCATCGGAAAATTCGTGGATATGAAAATCCAAAGTCCTGTTTTCGGCTTGCAATACATTAAGGGTATGGTCGTTCAATTTCCCTATTTTGAGATAAGTAAAAAGTTCCGGAAGTGAATCAACTTTTTCTTTTAGATTTACCTTTTCAATCATGATAAGTTACTGCTCCGACAAAACTACTAACTTCCACGCATATACTTCGCAGTTATAGAATCCCTTCGCGATAAGAGGGTCATCTTGAAAAATCTTCCGCGCTTCTGCAATATTTTTCGCTTCCATTAGAATCATCCCCCCGTTAATGTTCGCAAATCCACCACCAATGAAAAACCGCTCGCTGGCGATACCTTCCACATACTCCATGTGGTCATTTATATCCTCCCCAGTAATCTTCTTTTTGGCTGCTTTGTCAACTCTTACGTATAATTTGCTTCCTTTTTTTAGGTTCATTTTGCTTTCCTCTTTCGTATTTTTCACATTTCCATAATAAAAGCATAACTCGTCCGCTCAAAACCATTCGCTACATAGAAAAGATGGGTTTCTTCCCGATGAAGAGCACTGCTTACTCTAATTTGCTTTATTTTATTTTCACAAGCATAAGTTTTTGTAGATGCAAGCAATGCTTTCCCAATACCTTGTCCTTGATACTTATCCGCCACTGCAAATGCCAAAATATTAATATATTCGCCTTTTTCATATGTAACGATTTTGCACAATCCAATAAAACCAACAACTTGATTATCAATGCAAGCAACCAAAGTATGATAGCGATTATCTTTTTCAATGAAACCTAATCGTTTATATATATCTTCACAATTTTGCTCCGGATAACCAAGCTCGTTCATTATCAATCCGGCGATTTTGGGATAATCACTTTTTTGTATAGCTCTGATGGTCATTTTAATATCATCACCGCTTTTCATACACCATCCTCATTTTTATTCACCGTAGAAATACTTTTCCACCGTAAAAGTGTGGCTTTTACAGGTGCTGAAATTAATGAACGAATAAAATTTTTCTGCCAACTCGTTCGTACCATTCTTTGATGCTTCCAGAAAAGCGTTTAGGTCTTCCATCGTTTCAAAAGCGGTATAGTCCGCCCAGGTATCACCATCGACCATGATTTTGCTCATCGCATATCCTTTTTGTTTGGAAATATGCCCTTCAAATAACTCTTCAACTGCCTTCATGAAATCCGGTACTGACGTACCCTTTATTAATTTGTAAGAATTAAAGAAAATTACTTTTGTCATAAACTGCTCCTTCCTTATATTTAAATGACACAAAGACTACTCCTTGTACCATACCTTAAAACTTCTTTTTTATCCCACTCTGGCGCATAATAATATTTACTGGTTTTATGAATTAAGTATAAGTATTTCAGTTGCACAAATCTTCACTTTCTCGATCAAGGCATCAAATGAATTGCTTTCAAGAGCTAAAGGAATTGAATCACAAATGGCTACCCAAACCCCGGCATCACTATCCCAACTAAAATCAACTATATGTTCCATAAAACCTCTCTTTCAAACCATTCGTTGCTATTGTTAGTATACATTTTATTAATACTCATACAACAAACATTTATTAGTATCAACTTCCTTATATTAATTTCACATCATCCGGAAATCACAATTAATTACTAGACTCGCATAAGTTGCTCAACATCATTTAACTTTGGCGGATTAAACCCCAGAGGGAATTTTGTACAAGCTACTGCTGCCAACGCTGATGCAAATTTTACGGTTTTGTCGTCATCATAACCATGTAATAATGAATAAATGCACCCTGCTTTGAATGTATCACCGGCACCAAGGGTACTGACAACTTTTACCTTGAATGCATCAAACTCTTTTATGTCACCCCTTCTGCCGTAATATGTCGTCCCGCTGCCACCAGTGATGATTACAAGTGCATCGGTATGCTCAGCGTATTTATTCAGCAATTTAATTTTGCCTTCTTTTTTGTTTGATGTATTATATTCAGGCATATGGTCACGTATATATTCACTTGAAACTGCAACTATGCTTGCGTTTTTTATTACCTTATTATCCGGTTTTTCATCAATTGTTACGTAGGGGACATCACTTTTTCTACAATATTCACTTGCAAGTATTGCTTCATCATAAAAAAACGGATCAATCCCTGCAACCTTTACACCAACAATATCTGTTTCCTTTGGAGCATTCCAGTGACGGATACCATATTGTAAGTAATCTTCATAAAAGGCGGCAAACGTTGAAAAATTTGTTCGCGTGCTTTTGTCTACCATCACAAATTCTTCGATACCATCATATTGGGGATCATAATAAAGAGCTGATGTATCAACATTGATGTTTTGGTAAAATTCATGGGTCAAATCTTTTGTGTGTTTTCCGAGAAACGTTCCGTCGATTTTTACCTTGCAACCAAGTGAAGCGAGCACAATAGCCGCTGTACCTGTTTCACCCCCCGGCAGGGCGTAACGTTCCTTAAACTCGCAATAATGGTCTGCTTTGGGAAAATCTCCCCGTAGCAAAAATCCATTTGTTTTGGTTATCATGCCATATAGATATATTTCGTGATTACTCATACCTTTTACCTATTCCGCTGTCTGATAGCTTCATAAAACAAAACCGTCGCAGCACAACTTACGTTAAATGATGATGCTGAAGAATCCTCGCTCATTGGAATTGTTGCCAATTCGTCACTGATTTCAAGATAATGATAACTTAATCCACTTTTTTCATTTCCTAATAAAAATAATATCGGGGTGGTCATATCAATATCATAGATGGCAGTCTTTTTATCCTCAGTCGTTCCAATAACTTTCATTGCCGGATATTTCTGCTTTAATGCGTTTATATAGTTGTCAATTTCGTTGTTATCAGTAAGCTTAATAAAAGGGACGCTGAAAAATGACCCCGTTGTCGAAGCGATAACATCGGGGTCATAAATATCAACACTATGCCCGGTGATTATTAATAATTCCACGCCGAACGCATCGCATGAGCGCAACATGGTTCCTAGATTGCCTTTGTTAGAGGGTCGATCAAATAAAGCGATAATTGGATTGGACGAAAGTTCTATCAGTTTATTAACATTATCTTTCATCTTAATAAGAGCTAACAATTCCGAAGTATCATCTTTTCCACTTATTTCTGTCATGAGCGTGCCTGTAAGTTCATAATTTATATCCGTTTTGATATCGTGCAAAATTCTCTTAGCCCATTGTGAAAGCTCGGAATTTTGCAAATATATAAATGAAGCAATTTCCCATTCATTCCTTATTGCTTCATTTATATTCCGCACACCCTCAACAATAAATTCGCCATATTTATGCCGTTTATTTCTGTTGGTTAGTAATACTTCGAACTTTTGGAAGGTAGCGTTTTTGCTGTAAATCTGCTGGGTTTTCATATGTTAAGTATACCACTTTGTAGACCTTCATACAATAGGGATGAGTTTCAGGCACGATAATTATGTGAAATAATATCAATGGCTTTTGTTACCTCAATCCAAATTTTGTTACCTCAATCCAAATATACGCTTGACAATAGGCAATGGGTTGCGTATAATTAAATTAAGCAACCCATTGCCTATTTAATTATAAAAGGAGGTTTATATTTGAAGCCACCTAAAAACACAAAGCATTTATTATTTGGCGGTACATTTATGTTAGCCAATAAATTACAGTTTGTTGGTGAAAAAATGGTTGATGGCTTATCGTTGAAACAATGGTTTTTACTTCTTAATATTTTGGATTTGCCAAGTGAACCGCCACCAACAATAAATCAAATTGCCCGTGCTATGGATTCTACCCGTCAGAATATCGCAAAGATGTTAGAAATAATGGAACGAGAAGGGTTAGTTACCCTTGAACAAAACAAATCCGACCGGCGTAGTCGTAATGTGCGAGTAACAGCATTTGGGCTAACCCGCATGAAGCAAACAACTGATAACGCGCAAGAGTTTCTTTATCGCCTGTATGATGGTATCACTTCGGAGGAATGTGATGCCGCCGCTATGGTGATGAAAAAAATGGTTTATAACTTACAAAAAATGCAGGAGGAATTGCAATGAAAAAGAAGTTAAGCCGCCACCCGGTGTTTTGGGTAATAACAAGTATTTTATTCTTGATAATTGTGTTTATTGCTGTGCTTGTTTTTAATTTTTTACCTAAACATCAATATGTAAGCGATTCAAATTTTGATTTAACCACACTTACGAATGGAACGTATCAAGGTGAATGTGATAATGGGCTTGTATTCGTAAGAGTGGAGGTTGAAGTGCGAAATCACGCTATTGCCAATGTTCGCATATTAGAACACCGTAACGGCAGAGGGGAAGCCGCCAATAGCATTATTGATAGCGTGATAAATAAGCAAAGCATTGAAGTAGACACGATAGCTGGTGCTACATCCAGTTCGCAGACAATCTTAAAAGCTATTGAAAATGCTTTATCAAGGTAAGAAATAATTAATACGCGGGTGAAAACTTTGATAAGGAATGGATTTTTTATTGCATTAGCAATGACATTATTATGTCTCACAAGCTGTACGCTTTTAACTTCCCATTCTTCGCCTATTGAACGGGAAGCCACCGCCAATTTTTTTGCTATGGACACTTTTATTACCCTTACGGTTTATGGCAATGAAGCAGAATTGGCATTGACAGCCGCAAAGAAAAAAATATTAGAATTGGAAAATATATGGTCGGTAACAAATACGGAGAGCGAAATTTATGCGATAAATAATAACAACGGTTATGCAATGAAACTTACTCCATATACTGCTGATATTATTTCGTTTTCATTGGCAATGGCAGAAAAAACAAACGGCGCATTTGATATAACAATCTTTCCTATTTTAACGGCATGGGGATTTGCAACAGGGAGTTTTCAAATTCCAATAGAAGAAGAAATCGAAACCTTATTATCAAAAACGGGGCATGAGCAAGTTGTTTTTGAAAATGGGTATATAACAATGCCGGAGTATTTTCAAATAGATTTAGGCGCAATCGCAAAAGGTTATACCCTTGATATTATCACAGAGTTGTTAAATGGGTACGACATTACATCAGCTTTAATAAATCTTGGGGGTGATATAAAAGTTATTGGTTCAAGACCGGACGGAAACCGTTGGAGGATTGGAATAAATAATCCATTCGGAAACGGCAATATTGGTGTATTAGAAATTACTGACCGCGCTTTGACTTCTTCCGGCAATTATGGGCGTTATTTTATAGGCGAGGACGGAAACCAATACGGGCATATTATTGACCCGTCTACCGGGAGACCCGTTCAAAATGAACTTATATCGGTTGTTGTTATAGGAGCAGACGGGAAAATATGCGACGCGCTTTCTACTGCTTTCTTTGTAATGGGGGTTAAGCAGTCTATCAATTTTTGGCGGGAAAATGACGGTTTTGATTTTATCTTATTAACCAACGAAAACGAATTATTTATCACCGAAGAACTGAAAAATGATTTTACCCTCAATAAAAATTATATGTATATTAGAATGACGGTGATAACAAAATGAAGCATAAAAAGTATTGGATAATCCTTTGCGTCTTTATCCTGAAAGATAATCCCTTTATGGACAATTTCCTACCCCACCACACTCTTCCGTGTCACATCCACCACCATATCAAAATCATCCGGAAAAAGATTTTCAAGTGCTTCCGCATCATTTTCCAGTTTAAAACTCATTTCGTTCTCATGGAGTGGAATAATTTGATAAAAATTTATCAGCTTGCGTTTTGGCAGTTCCAAGGTTGCGGCGTCTTCTCCGAATAAATATGGCATCGTTGTCATTGCCCCACATAGCTCCGATTTTTCCGGTACATGCTCTTCCATTTGGATTGTATGCCCATAACCTAACCATGTATTGTAATCACCCGGCAACCGCGCTAATACTTTGAGCCAACGCATTGGCCAGTAGCATTTTTCGTCATCATTTTCCACATCCCAGTCAGCAGGTAAAGTTATAACAAGCTCGGCATACCCAAAGTCATTCGCGGATAAACCACGGGGTACTTTCATTTTGCGCGCTCCCATACCCATCGTCACCAACGTATGGAAATTGCGCTCTGGCGTAGGAAGAATCCAGCATATATCAACATGGATGTCCGGTGATACAATTTCGTGGAAAACTCTATGGATTTCACCATAGTGGGTTGAGATATGAGTTTCAAGCAGTTCCATTTCCATTTCTGAATATACCTTGGGGCGATTCATTCCAAACATATTATTCCTCCTCGCTTAATTGCATCTACCAATGATGCAAACTCTATTTGTAAATCATCATCACCTATAAATTCAGTTCCATTAATATAATTTTCCAAAGCCGATTTAATGAGGCTTAAGTATTTTTCAGGAAAATTAACCATAGCCCATTGTCCGCCTTGCATTTTTGATAATACCAAACCTTCTTTTATAAATGCTAAAACACGACATAGATTCAATATTATGTAAACCGGATAATTTACTATATCTTCTTTTGCATTTTCCACATCTTTTATGATGCTATCAAGATAATCCGCTTCCGGGACAACGCCAAAAACCGTCGATATTTCTTCTCCGTATAAAACAATTCCGACTTTTGTGATAACCATGAAATGCGCGGCTAAATCTGGGTCAACTTTTAGCTCATCATCACATTCGTCAAGATAATCGTTGGAAAAATGCAATTCATAAGGTGTCGGATAAATAAAATCCGCACAATATTTCCGAAGCACCACACTCATTTCAAAGCCTTTGGGTGGCGCGTGTTCACTTAAGTCGGTTAAGACTTTCAAAAGTTTTATCTTTGTTTGTTTGGTAATTGGTTCATTTATCACTACAAGAAAATCTATATCGCTTCTTTCCCAATTAAAGCAACCGAAAGCAATCGAGCCATGGACATAGATGCCGACCATATTTTTACCTAGCATATTCTGATACTGTTCGCTGATTTGTTTAAGTAAGGAATTATAGTCCATGTTAAAACTCTTGCTCCACCGTAAAAACATTACTATGCAAAGTGCCAAAATCCATGAATGAAAAACACTTTCGCGACAATTCGCTTTTATTACATAATGGGACAAAGGCATTTAAATCATCCATCGATTCAAAAACAGTAAAATCAGCCCAGGTGTCACCATCAACCAATGATTTTGACGAAATGAAACCCTTTTGTTTAGAGACAAATTCCTTGAGTAGTTTCTCCATCGCATTAAGAAATTCCGGTACGGAGGCTCCTTCTTTTAACTTGTATGTATTAAATGAAACCACTTTTGCCATACTTTTCTCTCTCCTATAAATCCGCAAGACACGGATTATCACTGATAAATTCCGCGGGAAGACCAAGCTTCTTAAAATATTCACACATTGCGATACAAGCAAATTTTTCTGATGAATAATGTGTACCGGCAAGGAGATTGATTCTGTTTTCCTCTTCCAACCTGTGGGCTTCCTCTGAATATTTATTTTTTACCGAAAGCCCGGTTATAAGGACATTTATACCATTATCAATCAGTTCTGTTACAATGTCGGTGTCATTTCCACCACCAGCGCAAACGCCGACCCTGCCATTTAAAATTTCCGCCTCACCATATTGATAGAGACTGACTTCATGCCCAACTACCTGCGAATATTTTTGTTTTAGCTCCGGCACGGTTTTTATTTCTGTTGTCCCGATTACACCGCAGTATGCACCATTTAGTAAACCAAATTTTTTCTCAAAAGTGATACCTAGATTTTCCGCTAATGTCTTGGTGGTCGCGTATTCACCGTAATTATCAAGTGGAAGGTGAAAATTGAATAATGAAATGCGTCTATCTTTCAGCTTTCTTAACAAATCTTGGTTGATTTGATAAAAGGCTACATCAGGGTTTTTACTCAAATCCCAATCCAATGGATGATGAAGAAAAAGCAAAACATCGGAGACATTATCGGCTAGAATCTTTTCAATAACCTTGTCCGACGGGAAAACCGCCGTATATACTTTGTTGATTTCTTCGACAAAATCACAGAGCAGACCTAAGCTGCGCTGTTTAAAATTGTCGCAGATAAACTCGTCATTTACATTCATTCCAAAGCTGTACCAATCTTCTGTTATCTCCGGATTTACAAAATCTTTTTCCAACTGGTTATACAAATCTAACGCTTTCATTTATTATCCTCCTTACTGACTACGGCTTCCTTACTAATCCATTGCGTCATTCCTGGTCCTGACTTTTCATTCGGTCTGATAGCAAAGCCGAATTTGGTATAAAAATGCTCCTTATCTTTTGCTGCCATCAAGTTGACGAAAACACTTTGCCCGGTTTTTACATTGTCTGTAATATATGTCATGGCTTTTTCCATCAAAACCCTACCAATCCCCCGTCCTTGGTACTCAGGAAAAATCATGATATCGGATATCAGAACAACATATCCGCCATCGCCAATAACCCTTACTATCCCGACTGTTTTGTCACCGTCTTTTGCAGTCAGTTTAAATAGTGAGTTTTTGATTCCGTTTGAAGCAAGCTCCTCTTCGATTGCATCCCATCCCGAAGCTATCCGAAGATTGTTAAAATCGGAGACTGTTATTTCGTTTATGTAGGTAATTCCCATGTGTATATCCTTCTGTTTAAAACCACTGAATCCTGAGTTAGAATCAAATCATTATTTGTTTTATATAGAAGGCCCGGTTTATAGCCGAGCCTTTCATCATTTATGCAGATGCGATATAAGGATGCTCCGTTTCTACAAAAATACTTTTTATGTCGGACTTCTTGATTTCAGTTGTATCAATCTCTCCATCCTCCAAATAAATCTCCGCAAGATACTGGTCTGTGCCATCATTAAAATCTTCTAATATACGTCCTACTTCACCGGTAACTAATCTTATTTTGTCAAACTCTTTTAACATATTGCGCTCCTTTCTTCTTTGTAACATATGCGCTGGTCATACGCATTTCGCCATTCACTTTGTCATCAATCCAAGCAGTAAGAACATTTGCTGTTCTCCCATTTTCACCAACTAAGGACATAATTACTTCATATCGCATACCATGCCCCTTATTATCCTTTTCCTTGCATTCAAAACTTACGAGATTATTTCTGATATTATTAATAAGGGCATTTGCATTGGATATCTTGTAACCCAAAGCTAAGCGGAAGGCAGTTGCTTTATCTGGTTCACTTTTAGGGTCTAATGCATATTTAGTCAGTTTTTCAATAGGAATAACCACCTTTTCATAATTAGGCAATGTATTCATTTTTTCCTTTCCACCCGGAAAAGGAAACACCCTTCAATATATAAATCATAAGGGAAAATGAGTGATATTGCAATACCCTCATTTATTACTTAATTCATACCTGACCAACTTTAGATTCCTACCATATTCTACTTCTTTTGTTGTGCCGTCGATAACAAAACCATTCTTTTTATAAAACTGTCTGGCTCTTTGATTCGCTTCAAGTGTCCATATAATTATATTGTCATACCCCATCTGCTTTAATTCTTCCATAGCAAATTCAAGTATCTTCTTCCCAAATCCTTTGTCCCAATATTCTTTTCGTAAATATATCCCATTTATTTCGCCATAATCTGGTTTGTCATCATCACGGCTTTTACCAAAGACGAGAAAACCTATCATTTCATCATCACACATTACGCAGTAATTTTTACTGTCGCTGGTGGTTAAGCAATTCCGAAAGTTTTCAACCCGCTCATCGTAACGTGCGGTCAAACCTTCAAGAAAATCATCTGACACAATACCCTTATATGCCGCCTGCCAACACAAGGTATGACATTTTGTATATTCATCAGCATCTTCCCCGGTCGCTTTTTGAAAAGTTAGGTTCTCAAAAGTATTTATGACATTCTTTATGATGACTTGACACTGGTTTTTTCTTTCCGTCATGAAATATCCTCCGCAAAATATCCTGTCCAAACCGGAAGAAATCCTGCTTTTAGGACTGCCCTAAATGAAGCAAGGTTTGCCGCCCAAGTCGTATAGTACGGAATCTGATTCCTTTTTTCGCTTTCAAGTGCTATCTCCTGTATCAAATATGCCGCCAACCCTTTGCCTCTTTCTGGTTCCATCGTATCAATACCTATCTGCCAAAGATCATAACAATAATTATCTACTGCTGCCACCGCCACGATTTCACCATCTTTGGTCGCAACCATAGCCAGCACTTCGCCTTTATCATAATAATTTAAGGCACTGTCAAAACGGTCATCCTCATATAAGAATTGTAGTTCCTCTTTTTCATACCATGTAAAAGTATAACCCTCTGGTTTTTCAAGCCTCGCTTCTGATTCAAAATGCATAAAGCGGACATGCTCTCCGGCAAGTCTTTTGCCATGTTCGCGTAGCTTTTTTTCAATTTGATAAAGAATATCACCATCCATTATGTCCTTTGCGGGTACTCCGCTGAAAGTATCCCTGCACCAATCAACAATCGCTTTATCCGCCCTTACCACGGCATTCTGACCAAATGTAGCCACTTCAAAAAAAGTTTTGTCCGTTTCGATTATTACATTTTCGCTTTCACCAAAACAATCAACTTGGCATCCCCAGTCTTTGGCGATGCAGTTTTGTACAAATATAATTTTTTCTTGTTTATTCATTGATGTCTCCTATTAATGAAAGTGTCCGCCATATTATCAGACATAAACCGATAATGAATATTGTCGTAAATATAGCTTTATTATGCCTCGCAAGCCATTGGGGGATAAAAATGTCAAATCCAATGGGATGTGCATCAGTATACTTGTGGGCAAGGGAAGTCAAGGGGCATCTCCATTTGTTTATCAGTAATATCACCGATTCAAGCAAAACCGCAATTATGCAGACCCAAACCAGCGCTGTTACCTTGTCAAATATTCCTGCATAACATATGTAAAAGATAGCAATTGCAAAAATACCCCATACGATTGTATGAATCAACTTAATTAAATTCAGTTTTTGATTATCTGATAATGTTTTCACTAACTGTCCTTTGTGAATATATAAATCTATGATGCCGGGAGCAAGCATCTTTCTATCCCTAAACACTCTTTTCCGTCAAACACCATTTTCACAACCCACGGCATTATGTAAACCATTGCCATAAAGTCTTCATATCCATATGTATTTTCATAAAAATTTATAATCGTTGATAATGCCGTACCATGCGTCCCGACTACGATTGTTTTGCCTTGGTATTTTTCCAATACTTGATTTAAGGCATCGATATTCCTTTTTTGTACTTCTGCAAGACATTCGCCAACTGATTGCGTATAGTTAAAATCGCTCCATTGTTGCTGCATATATGCCAGAAATTCTTCACGGCTTAATACTATCATGTCAATATCACTTTTGCGTTCACGAAAATCTTCATACAACTCGATTTCTAATCCCTTTTTTTCCGCAAAATCAGCAATTGTATCAATGGAGCGTTTGAAAGGACTTGAGACCATTACATCAACATTTTTATCCCAAAGGAAATCCGTCACCAATTTGCGGTCGGTTAACCCCTTTTCAGTGAGTGGTCTTAACCGGCCATCACGTATAGAATTGTCTGATTCTGCGTGCCTGATAAAATAAACTGTTGTCATCTTTACACCCTTTTCTCTCAACTTTTATATCCGTTAAACCAAGCCCTTTCTGCAAAAGGTTTTTTACCCACAAATGATATTGGCTGGCTGGCAACCCCAACCGGAAGGAAGCAGACCAGCTCATAATCAGCCGGAACACCCAGGATATCTGCCATCTTTCGCCCGATTGCGTCAACATCGGTGATTTGCCCCTCATACCAGCAACTTTGATAACCCAGCTCGACAATCATAAGCAACATATTTTGTATTGCCGCCGAGTAGTCTTGTATATAAAAGGTACGGTCGCGGTAAGCGATTGTTTGCTGTGTAAGTACGCAAATCATCGCCGGGGCGGTTTTAATTGTTTCGATTTCAATGACAGCACATAGTTTGCTTAGCAAATCGGCATCATCAACGGCTATCAAACTTGTTGTCTGCTTGTTACAACCCGACGGTGCTGACAGACCCGCTTCCATGATTTTAACCAAATCCCCTCTGGGTATTTTTCCGCTTTCATATTTACCCCGATAACTTGTCCTGTTTTTGATTACTTCTAAAACTGACATAAAGCTCCTTTCCTACTCGTCCTTCGGTCTCCGCATCATCCTGTCCGGCACCAAAGTAAAACCATATTGCTCATACAAACCATGCGCATCCTTCGTTCCCAGTATCCCGAAACATCCTTGCAACAACTCATGCTTTACTGCTATATCAACCAGCATCTTCCCCAAACCCTTACCCCGGTGTTCATCATCAACGACTACATCCGCAAGCCAGTAAAATGTGGCATAATCAGTCACACAACGGGCAAAACCTACTTGCTTTTCATCTAAATATATCCCAAAACAGATGGAGTTTTCGATTGCCTTCGCAATTATCTCCCGTGACCTGTCTTTTGCCCAATATGTAGCGTTTAGCATTTGACAAACCCGGTCAAGTTGAATTTTATTTTTGTCATCTGATAATAAGTACTCTTTTAAATATCGTTCCATATATATACCCTCTTCTTTTATACTACACTACCTCAAAAACAAAGACAACTGGATTATTCGCGTCTTCGACAAGTGATGATACACATCTTCGACAAGTGATGATACATTCACTGTTGATTTTCCAGACTGTTTTAAGTACAATATAGTCATGATTATTTATCATGGAAGTACAATACCTGTTAAAATTCCCAAAATCGTTAAAAGCAACCGTTTGCTTGATTTTGGTGAAGGGTTTTACACAACATCAAATAAAGAACAAGCTGTGCGTTGGGCTGAGATTGTTGCGGCAAAACGAAATGAAAGCAATCGTATAATAACCGAATATCACTTTGATGTTGATGAGGCTAGGAATTGCTTAAATGTTATAACATTTGAAAAACCGGATTATATATGGCTGGATTTTGTTTGTACCAACCGGAGTGGACGAGTCCCACGCGAATCATATGATATTGCCATCGGACCGGTCGCAAATGACCAAGTATATACAGTAGTCGCTTTGTATGAGCAAGGTGTGCTCTCAAAGGAAGCCGCTATTATTGAGCTTAAGGTGCAAAATTTGTATAACCAAATTCTATTTCACAATGAAAATTCCTTAAAGTATTGCCAATATGTTCAACACATTAAGATTGGAGAATGAGTTGGAAAAAAGCAAATTTGAATTAGTCATACCAGTAATAATTGGCGGACTTGTAAATAAAATAATTGATGAAACCAATTTAACTGCCGATGAAGCATTTGAAAAACTATATAAATCTGAATTGTATGCTGTTTTGGAAAATGAGAAAACCAAGGTATGGACATATAGCGTCCCAAAGCTATTTGAACTTTTTCAAAATGAAATTACTATCGGTAAACTTGAACTTCCTGATTATTAAGAAAAGAGGACTTTATGGCAGAAATAGTAAAATTTAAAGCGTTTTGCCTTGAGCGGTATAAATATACCCATAATTTATCCGGTCTCGAAACATTAACTCTTTTTAGAAAATATGACGTCTTAGAATACATTGAATCTTTCTACGATGTTCTCCACTCTTACGGTGAAAAACACCTCATCGCCGATATCGAAGAATATATATCTACACGTCAAACGGCATAAATCAAAAACTGCTACTTTTTCTTCAACTTCAGAACAATAACCACTCCCAATATAACTGCAACTATTATTACCGCGATATTAAATATCAACGTAAAATCATATTGTTCACGCGACCCACCGGATTCTACCAAAAAAACATCCGTGATTCTAAGCTGGTCTATTTCTCCCTTTATTATCTCTTCCATATACCGGACAATATCATAATCCGGTGCTTTTATACTACCATCCGCGCCGAAAAGCAGGGTGTAATTATCGCAACCCCTATCCTCAAAGACCAGTTCGTCGGCATAATACCGTACAATAATTCCGTTAATATTTATCGGTTTGTCATCACCATTTTGGATAATCATAAGCAGAATATCATCATTTGAAACCTGCTGCTTAAAAGTCAGGCTTGTATCTGTATAACTCGCTTCATTAAAAAACAGGTTGTAAAGTTCCTTACGGACACCAAGTGCGCTTGCATTTCGCTGGAACATACTGTCGGTATCAATTATGATTTCCGCGAGCCGAAGATTTTTTAACCCTTCGATGTTGATGTGGGTCAAGTTGTCTTTTTCCTCAATAGTATAAACCGGATGGATTTCTTCAATGAAATAAAATCTCTCCTGGGTGACAAAGCTATAATTTAAAGTCACAGAATCAAAGGTAATTTTCTCTAAGTTATTATTTAAGCGGAAACGATAGTGTGTATATTTTTGTATTTTATCAAACTCGATATTAAGTTTTGCTTTTCCGTCAACGCTAAAAAGCGAATCATTTTTGACAAACTCCCAATTAGTATTGTCGTAACTGCCGTAAACCGATATATTTTTGGCGAAACCGGAATAACTGGTTGATAACTTAATTGAGGTGGCAATAATATCATGTTGCGGGATATCTGTAACCACATAATCAAAATAAAAATTATCGTCCTTGGTATAGGCATTGATAAGTGACATCGAAAACTGCTGTCCAACTGTCTCAGATTCTGATTTCCCACCGACACGGATAAAGTACGGCACATATTCGCCTGCGCTGTCTTTTATCCGTAAGTCAGATAAATCACGGTTGGCATAGTTGTGGATTTCCGGCGTAATCCTGACGGCTTTATACCTGTTATTGCCACTGTTTGCGATGGTAACGGAGTTATTAACTGCGTTAGTGTCACACGCAACAAGTAAAAACAGTGCCAGCACTACTAAAATGCCAATTATTTTTCTAAGCATCAGGACCCTCCCCCATTTTTAACTCCAACCGTTTATTGAAATACTGGTACACAAATGATATCGCTATCAATGATATTCCCAGGACAAAATATGAAATTATCCGGTAACCCTGTGTAAGAAATGCAAGGTCGATGATAAACAGCTTAATAACCGAAAGTAATGCCAAACCCAAACCCGCTTTTCTGATAAATGAGTACCGGCGGGTAAATCCAAAAATTATCCAAAGAAGGGCGGTTACGACATAGATTATACTAATCCATGCACTGGTAAAGGAAAGATCATATTGGACGATTAGGTTTTGGGTCAGGACGATCACAAAATAAGCCGAAACAATTAAGGGATACCATTCTACACCCAGTTTTCGTTCCATAACCATTAACTTAATCAGGTCACGCATGATAAAAACGGAAAACAAGGAAACGGTAACCAAAATAATGGTGGCGGCAATCGTTATACTGCGGGGAATTTCGCCAATGTGTCGCCAATAAATAAAAGAGCTGCTGTTCATCCCCAAAAGCCATAATAAACCAATCACATAAAAAATACCGGCAATAATTTTCACACCCATATCAGATAATACTTTGATACGCAGTACCACATACGCAATTAGAAAAGTCAGCGTAATTGCCAGTGCCACATCAAGGTTTGACATGTGAAAAATTGAGTTGGCACGATTCAAAAATGTATTAAATTCTTCGAATGTAAGATACATTGAAAAAATCCAAAAGTTTACTATGACCACATATGTATAAACTCTCTGGAATACTGAAGACAGCGTCTTTTTATAAATCTACGAACCTAAGATAACGATACTTCCCCCAGTTATGGCAAGGTACTTAAATGTGAATAAATGGTCAGTTGCGAATAACCCACCAACGTAGGTAAAGATATCGATGAAAATGAAAGCCCATAAACAAAGTCCATTGATGACATATCCGGCACGCTGGAAGTTTTTTTCCTCTTTCAAAATTCCATAAACCGTAAGGGCTACTCCTTGTGCCAACCAACCAAGCGACAACCAAACCGAACCGAACTGGAAAGGAATGATCAAAATTACGAAAGTCAAACCAGTCAAGTAAAACAAAGCCTGCATATGTTTTTCGTCGGTAAACATTTTTTCAATAATTTTGCCAAGGTATAGATAAAGCACGGCAAAAACAATCGCAAGAACCCCTGTCGCCGCTTCCCAGTCAAAGGAATAAAAGACAAGATACATTATCAAACTACTGAAAAATGTATTGATTGCCAGTAAAAAAACATCGGTCTTTTTGAACTTCGATTTTTCCTTATATGTACCCAAAATAGGGATGGCAGAATAAATAAGGAAAGCAAATAAAATGTAGGTGATCGTTAAGACCTTATTAAGCAGTTGTGCCTGTATCTTTGGATGGGACATTGTTACCGAAATAGCAGCCGTACAAACTATATTGAGCACCAAACCAATATATGTGGCAATCGTCCATTTCCGCTTAAATGCAACCATCAAGGCAAGCAGATTAAGGATAACAAAGTAAACCATTGCGCCATAAAGTATAATCCGGTCATCGCTCCTATATATGGAAAACATTGGTAAATATCCGCCAACAAGCGCAAATGAAAGAATGGTCTGCGAATCATAACGAGTTGATAAAATAAAAGTAACAGCCGTTATTAAAACGCATAAAAGTAATGCCGTATACATATGCAGTATTTCCAGCCCAAAATAGCTGATGGCAAGGGCGGAATACAGTACTCCCACCCCTCCGGCAGTTATGCCAAGTGAAAAAACGTTGGGGTTTTTACGATTTAAAACTTCACCTGCCACCATCATAATAGCGCCCAGGGTAAACATCATTACCCCTTTCAACATGTCAGGCAGTTGCAAGTATGTATACTGCGCGGCAGCAATAACACCGATGATAATTAATAAGATGCCGACTTTGTTAAGTAAATTAAGTCCGACAAAACGTTCAATATTGTTTTTCTTCGCGACGGCAAGGATTTGCTCATCAGTAATCTGCTCGTTTTTAAGCTTTTCAAATTCGGCACGTTCATTTTGGGAAAAAACCCCGCGGGTTTCTGCATAATGGGCACGTGCTTCGGTTATCTGGGTATTTACTTGTACAGCTAATTCGCCGAGTTTTTTTGATATCTCGGTATCCATGCCGATATTATTTTGGTGTAGTGCCGCCAGCATATTATCAATCTTACGTTTTATATTGTTTTCAAGATATGTCAACCGATTTTGCTCATTTTCAAGGTTGCTTTTAAAGTAGATATCCATTTTTTCCTGGGTTGTCTGGACAATTTTTACTTTTTCATTGTAGACTTGCTCGTATAAGGCGTTTTTAAGACTCTTATTTTCATCAGATAATAATTCCGTACTCTGCTCGGATTTTTCATATTCAACTTGTAATTTTTCAAGATCAGCTTTTAAGCGCTCGTTTTCTTTTGTTAAATCACTGTTTTCGATATTATTGACTTCATTTTCAAGCTCGTTAAGTAAGTCCTTTTGACGATTTAGAACGTTTCGAAGATTGTTTTTCATTCTTTACCTCACTCCGGTCTTTGGTCGAACTCCCCATATTGATGATTGAACACCTTATAATAATACCCCTTTAATTCAAGAAGCTCATCATGTGTACCCGACTCAACAATCACCCCATCCTCAAGCACGAGAATCAAATCGGCATCCTTTACCGAGGATATCCGGTGGGCGATATAAAACGCTGTTTTGTTGCCAAGATGTTTTAACGAATCCTGGATAATTGATTCTGTTTCCATATCCACTGCCGAAGTTGTATCATCAAGAATGACTATCGCCGGGTCTTTTAACAGTGCCCGCGCCAGCGAAATACGTTGCTTTTGCCCGCCGGAAAGACCAACTCCGCGTTCACCGACAATGGTGTCATATTGTTCCGGCATTTTCATGACGAAGTCGTCAGCATTAGCGGTGATTGCCGCTTTCTTGACATCTTCAAATGTCGCTCCGGGATTGCCATATGCGATATTCCCTTCAATCGTATCAGAAAAAAGGAAGACATCCTGCATCGCCATCCCGATATTACCCCGTAGGGAACGCAGGTCATAATTTTTCAAGTTTACCCTGTCTATTAATATATCACCGTCGCTGGGGTCATAAAAACGGCATAACAAATTCATCAAAGTTGATTTACCCGAACCGGTTGCGCCGATAATCCCGACTGTCTGCCCCGGCTGGACGGAGAAGTTGATGTCCTTTAATACTTCCTCACCATCTATCGTATACGAAACATTGCGGAAAACCACCGCACCCTTTAACTTGGGTATCGTGTACGGACCATCCAATTCCTTGATAACCGGTTCAACATCGATAGTTGAATAAATTTTTTCCACCGAAGTGACAAAACGTTGGTAGTCGTTGGCATGCCAACCCGCCATCCGTAAGGGGTTATTTATCATCCAAATATAACCGTTGACCATTACTAACTGACCGAGGCTGATAATTTCGTTGATAACCATGATACCGCCAACCAGATAAAGCACGATAGTTGACATCACGACGAAAAATTCAAATGCGGGAACGTACCGCCGCCAAATCATCGCCGCTTCCAACTCGGCATTACGGAAATCATCGTTTTCTTTATTAAATTTTTCTATTTCATAATCTTCCCTTGTAAAGGCTTTTACGACTCGGTTGCCACTGATATTTTCTTGCACAAAAGCAGTCAGGCTGGAAAACTGTGTGCGGATTTTATGGAATGCCGGTTTTATCGACTTCAACTGCTTCGCGGTAGTAAACGCCGTCAACGGGACAATGCAGATAATGCAAAGTGCCAAACGGTAATCAACGAAAAATATCATCACGATGGCAATCAAAAATAACAGGACATTATCAAAAACATTGTATATCGTCCATGCGACAAAGTGCCTGATTGCCTCCATATCACCAGTCTGGCGCGACATCAAATCGCCGGTGCGGTTTTTGTTATAAAAGGAAAAATCCTGCTCCAATAGGCGCCGGTACACATAATCACGCATTTCAAATAGGATACCTTGAGAAATACGTTCAAAAATCATCATGTATATGTATTTGACGGCTGAGCGGAAAATCGTTATCCCGATAAAAATAGCAATCAAGACCGGCAAAAGCGTATGCCTGCCCGCAAGTATTACCTCATCGATAATAATACCGGAAATCATCGGATTAACCAGGAAACACAACGATACTATTGCCACCAGAATAAGTGTGAATCCAATCCGGACATAATATTTTCTCAAAAATGTCGAAAACCACTTCATTGCATTCATAATGATTTCTTCCCGTCATTTGCTTCCTTCACTTTGCCTATGACATAAAGCATCAGCCAGAGCAAAATCGGGATACCAATCATTGCCGTTATACATGCCGCCAACAGCCGCGGATTTTCCGGAAAAAATATGGCGACTATCAGGGTTATTACCGAGAGACTTGCGAGAAATACGACACCAAGTAAGGCGGCGATTTGTTTGGGTGTTTTTTTCATTTTGATTTTCCTATTTTTAATGTAAATACTATCCTCAAGCAACATTTACAGTATACAATATAGTTATTAGCATTTCAACTTATTAGTTTCGTCAAACTTTTTCCTTGACCTTAAGTATAAAAAAGGACTCCGGTTCACCGAAACCGAAGTCCTTTTAATCTTAGTATATTATTATGCGAACTGTTTTTCTTTTTTGACGACTCGGGCAAAGAGTATTATTAGTACCAACATCACCGAATACATTACCCCCAAGGTTGAGAAGAGGGTTTGCGTGGTAAAGTTTGCCAAGATATATGATGATACTTGATTACCAACCAAACCGGCAATCGCCCAGGCACTCAAGGCAAAACCATGGACAGTGGACAATTGGTGGAGTCCATAGTTCTGATGCAGGATATTCGGTAAACATCCGAAACCAACTCCGAAGAAGAATTGAATAATGAAAATTAAGACAACTGATGCAAGTGTTACTATAAAGATTTCTTGTGTTAATGAACGTAATCCATAACCCACTTCTTCCGGAAGTGGCAGATAAGGTTTCTTAATACTGTTGAACTGGTATATCAGATAGACAATAAAGCATGACGCCAATGAGGAAACAGCCATAACATAATAGGGTACATGTTTCTGCTTCAGCTTATCCTGCCATGCGGCGAGAACTATCCGCCCAATAACATTGCTGATGGCATTGAAGCTGCAATATAACACCACTATCGCCATGCTGGTTATTCCGATAATATTATATACCTGTTTTTCCTGGCTGATCATCGCCAGACCACAACTGATGTTCAAGAAAATTATCAACCATAACAAGATAAATTTGCTTCGGAAAATAACTTCTGTTGGTTTAAGGTAGACAGTACCTTTTTCTTCAACAACTTCCGGCCGATAAAGTAGTCTGCTTGCCACAAATAAGGATACGGCATAAATGGCGGTTAATACATAGAAGACATTGTAGACTGCCATTCCTGATTCCAACAGCGCTCCGATTATCGGATTAGCGATAACCCCGGCAATACCGAAACCGGCAATCGAAAGCCCGCCTGCCAAACCTTTTCTGTCTGAAAACCAGATCATCATCGTCTTAACCGGAGTGATATAACCCAGACCTAAGCCGATACCTTGGACGATACCAAATCCGAAAACCATTACCCAGGGGTTTTTAAATTGGATGCCAAGTCCGGTCAGCAACCAGCCGGCAGTGAAAAATATAAAAGTCAGGAAAGCCGATTTCCTCGGGTTCTTCTCAACAATCTTGCCGCCGAATGCCGCTGACATACCCAGACAGAAGATCGCCAAGGAAAAGCACCATTCATTTACCCATCTGTCAAAGCCCGTATACACATTTACGTACTCTTTGAATAATGTCCAACAATACACCGCTCCGATGGCAAAATTAATCAGGAACATCGGTAATAAACCGTTTAACCATTTATTTTTCTTCATTATGTAAACCTAGCCTTTCTTTCATTCCAAAAATCTTGATTTTTTGTTTTCCCTTTACTATCGCTAATTGAATATTATACCCCTTATTCATTGGACTGTCAAACTAATTTCCCTTTTTTCCGCCAGATAATTTCCATTCCGTTTATTCCGCACCAGAACATAGTCATTATCCAGTCGTGGAAGCTTTAATGAAAATACTTCTTCATCTTGTAAGTCAACAATTCTTATTGTTTCGCCGTTACGCAGATTAAAGTTCATTGCAAACCCTCCCAGGGCATCCGGCGAGCGGTAATTACGCCCATACAGTTTCACGTTTTGACCGGGTTTTAGGATGAAATCAGCCAGCATTTGTTTATTATCATTTTCGGAATCAGTTGAAAGGAAAAACCGCCGTAAATCTATGTCATTACGATGGGGATTATGAAGAACAATATAATCTCCGCCACCCTCGTGATCAATCCGGCTGACAACCGGAAAACTGCGCATATCTTCCTGAAGCACCAACTCAACAACAATGGAGTTTCTCTCATCATCCTTGTCTTTTGTTCCAAGCGTAAGAATTTCTTCCGTTCTGGTCTTGCCATTTACCAGCCAGTGCGAAAAAGCATAACCGTCCGGTATACTTGCGGTCAAAGTCAGTTTACAAATGTCATAGTATTTTCCGCGGAAATCCTCGGTTATGTCGATGGTATTTAACCTGATATCAGCTAGTTCATGGGCTTTCAAACTGATATTGTATCTCCCCCGGGGCACATTTAGATATTTTTCAAGTTGCTTTTTCATTTCCGCTGGGCGCAAATAACCAAATTCAATGACTCGGGAAGTCTCGCCGGAGACAAAACCCAAACTCGACCAACTATTGCGTAACATCGCCCCACCATCACGGAAATTATAGTAAAGTTCATTCATCCGCAGCTCTTCCAAATGGCGTACGGTATTTCCAACACGATCAGGTTCAAAGTGGTAGTTTATAATATCACACATGATGGTAGCAAAACGGTAACGCATATCTTCACGTTTCATTAGGGATTTAAACAACGGGCTATAACCACTATCCGTCTCGTAAATACCCATTACTTCCGGCAATGTTTGGGCGTTTGCATTCGTGCCATACAAGCCAAAACCAAAGTCGGTATCAAATAAAAGCCAGCGCCACTTGCCATCGGCAGTCGAAATACCGTCATGTACCATCGTTTCTTCTTCACCATAGTAACGGTAAACCTTGTAATTTCCCCGTGGCCAGTCTCCATTGTTAGCATAAATCTGGACTGCATAATAAGCGAGCAAATTGTCGATATCAACTAATGAACAGAACTCATCAAATATAGTGTCGTCCCTGATTTCCGGATGTTTTTCCATGAGTAGTTCATAATCCTCGGCCGCCATAACTTCCAGCGGGTTTTCTTCATCAAAAGTTTTTTCTGTGGAGCTGCCCTTAAGAATAACCCATTCCCCATTCCTGGTTTCATTGTGGTCATCAAGATACCAGCGGTTATAATGCTCCTTTATCCAAGCAAAACCATAGTACATACCGTTCAAGAAAACAGCCGCCGGTCGGTGTGACTGAACATCAGGCAAAAGTGTTGATGCCATGCTTTGGATTACTTCATCACGGATAAAAGCAAAGGGATTGTCATTGGCATTATTCCGCAAAACCAATCTTTTGTAGCTGGTAATCGGCCGCCCATAGTGTGAAAAATCATCGGGGAAAAAATTATAATTAAAGGTATTGTTATCTATATCATATTCACGGCGGGCATATAAACGAAAGTTTTTCTGCGCACTTGCCCGTGACCAGCCGCCATGTATCCGTGCTCCTGCATTTTGCGATAGTATTTTTACCCCATTTTGGTCAAAGATTTCGACATACATCGGTCGTTCCGCTTCCCTGCCCCGCATATTGAAATTCGCAGGCGCGGGGGGATCCGGTCTCTTGTCCCCTGTTTCCTTGACATAATCATCACGCAACAGCCCCGGTACTGCTATGCCATATTCGTAGTCGTACAGGTTGTATGGGTCAGTGGAAAGGGCAAATATCAAGGTATCAAAGCGCTCAAATACATTAGCTCCGATAAAGTATGTATGGGTCTGCACCGATGTAAATGTATCATCTGCTTTTTTCCCACAGACTTTCATAGTGATGGAAACAAGATTGTTTTTCCGCGCCCTAAGGCTTATTTCCTTTTTATATTCTTTACCTGCATCGCTATCCGGGGATTTGCCGTCGAGGGTGTAATATATGGCGATAATATCATCGCTTGTCGCTTCTAATGAGATTTCGATGGTATCTTCATAAAAATGTTCCGGATGGGAAAAGATAACGCCGATTTCTTTTGGTTTAACTGCGATTTCAATTATTTGTCCATCATCATCATGATATTTAAGAACGGGGTGGCTTTCAGTTTTTCGCCAAGTATTATCAAAACTTCCCCAAGCGAAAGCTAGGATAAGCGCTAGAATTATAAAGATTATTATTGTAAAATGTATCTGTTTGGTAGTGAAAGTTTTAATCACTTACATACTCCATCAATACAACACTACGGACACCTTCTAAGGCTTCCAGTTTCTCCTGCATCGATATATCCATTTTCCTGACTTTTGCTGTCACTGTCACTTCTGCATAATCTTTATGCGATATCGAGCTTTTGAGTTTTACTTTGTATGTCTCAAGCATTTTGAAAACATCTTCTCTGGCACTTATGTCGTATTTGACAATGCAAACGAATCTTTTTACACTGCCACTTAGTAATGAGTAAATCAGGTAAACGGCGCATATCAGGAGGGTACCGATTACTGCTAGGGGGTAAAGTCCGGCGCCACTGGTTAGACCGGCGGCGATTGCCAGGAACAAAAAGCCGATGTCGAGGGGGTCCTTTACTGCTGCCCGGAAACGGACGATTGAGAGTGCACCCACCATGCCAAGGGACAGGATCAGGTTTTGTGATATTGTCATGATGATAAAAGCGGTGGTCATACAGGTGATGACGTTTAGTAGGTTGAAGCTTTCGCTGTAAACGGCGCCTTTGTAAAATAGGCGGTAAACGAAATAGATTATTGTGCCACAGGTTAGGGCTGTTAGTAGGCAGGTGATGATATGGGAGGGGGTTAGTCTGGTGATTAGGTTTGCTTGTTCTAGGCTTAGGCGGATTTCGTTGACTACATGATTCATGGGGGGGGTCTCCTTTTAGTATTGGTGGGGGGGATGTAAGTGTGTTGTGGGTAGGTAAGTGTGTCGTGGCTGCGAAGCAGGCAAAACTCTCCGTTGCTACGCCCTAATTGGTTTTAGTTTATTTTGTCGTGCGCTAGAAGGCGGGCTAAGGCAACTGCGAGTTCTTTGCCTGCTTCTCCGCCTTCAACTTATAGATTTGGGGCTTCTCTGCTTTCAACTTATGGATTTGGGGCTTCTCTGCTTTCAACTTATTCCCAATGTCGTTACATTATATACTCGTCATTGCGGGCTTGACATCCTCTCGCTCGCGAGAGGTTGCAAGCTCATGAGTGTAATGCTTTCGCTACACTCATACACATACGATATTTGGAAATTGACAATGCCTTGGCGGTTTCGTGGGGGATGACGGCGCGGATAAACTCTGGCATGAAATCGTCGTATTTTATTTCCATAATGACATTGTTGTTTTGGTAAATGGGGATTGACAGTTCATCTTCAAAGCTTGCCTTAAGGTTTATGTCAAATGTGATGCGTAGGTTGGAAGCTGGGTAAACAAAAGCCTCGCGGTGGTAATCTACGCAAATGACACTGCGTAATCCGGTTTCCTTGGCAGTGAAGTAAAACTGTTTCAAAACTTTGTCATTGTTATCATGTAGTATTGAAAAATCACCGTTTAATAATGATTCGCAAATATCTTCATTAATTCGTGCCGATTGTTTGCTGATATAGCGGTTATATTTTTCTTTGCATTCCAGCCTGATAAATCCTTGGTTTTTATTGTAGGTACGGATGCGGTATTTGCGGCGGTCAAAAACTCCGTCAACTTTTTCCCGGTAAGCAGTTTCCCTGATATCATCAAAATATATGCTGCTGACAAAATAGCCATTCTCGCCGACGTGTTTATCGTAGTCCAATAATAAGGAAATGCGACTTCTGATAACCAGGTACTCCGCATAACTTAGTAAGTATTTAATTTCGCGACGGCTTTTTTTCATAGCACTCTTTACTTCACCATTCGTCATTGCGGGCTTGACCTCCTCTCGTTCGCGAGAGGTTGCAATCTCATTTTCATCTAAAATAATTAACTCCTGCCTCAAATAAGCCCATATCCTGCTGCCCGTAAATATTAATACCGCAATCCTCGGCATAACGTTCGCTATTAAGGACTTTGCCCAAAATCCGGCCGTCGGGGGAAGTGATTCCTTCAATGGCAGCCATTGACCCATTGATATTACCTGTTGGTCCTGTATATGTCGTCGTAACCTGTCCATTAGCAAACAAGCGTCCACACCACTCTTCTGAGGCGATAAAGCGGCCGTATGTATGTGATGCCGCATCTACATATGTCTCGCCAAGTACCGCCGTTTGTAACCATGGTGATTTATTTGATACGACTTTTGTATAAGCCATCGTTGAAATATGGCGACCGATTGTATTGTGGGTCAAAGTTGGTTTGTCTGTCTCAGCACTAAATTCACCAAACGGTAATAGCCCTAATCTAAGCAAAGCTTGGAAACCGGTACCAATACCGAGGATTAAGCCATCACGTTCATTTAGTAAGCGGTTAACCGCTTCGCGTAAGTTTTCGTTTTGGAAGACGGTTGTGAAGAATTTGGCTGAGCCGTCAGGTTCATCATCTGTTGAAAAACCATTGGGGAAGACCAAAATATGGGCTTTATCAATCATATCCACCTGCTCCGGATAGGAAGCATGGATGTGTTTTGACGTTATATTACGGAAGACTTTCGTTACAACATTGGCTCCTGCTTGTTCGAAAACGCGGGTTAAATCGTATTCGTTGTTTGTTCCAGGCAAGATGGGGATGTAAACGGTTGGTTTTGCCACTTTATTTTTGCAGATATATATTTGTTCTGCCTTATATAATGGTGGTTGACCATTGTAGTCACCAACATTATCCGTTCCATCTATCGGCTGATATGGGTAAATTTCCGCAAGTTTTGACATCCAGTTTTCCAGTGCCTCATCCATTGTAATACTTAGGTTTTTGGCGGAAAAGACGCCATCGTCAGTAATCGTTCCGACTAACTGATAAACCAAATTGTTGTTGACTAAGCTGGTCATTGCTTCCTCTGTTACTTCGACGACGATATCGCCGATATTATTCATGAACAGGTTTTCTAGTTTTAATCCATCATCCAGTTTGACCCCCAGCTTATTACCGAATGCCATTTTGCTGATAGCCGCAGCCAACCCATTTACTGATAGTGCATATGCGGAAACTATTTCTCCGGCATTTATCATCCCGCTTATTAGGCTATAGGTCTTTATGGTTTCATCATATTGAGGTATTTCATATTTATCACGGCTGATGCTGATATGTATTAACTTATTGCCGGGCTTTTTTAGCTCCGGGCTGATAATATTTTGGACTTTGGTGGTACTGACGGCAAATGATACCAGGGTCGGTGGTACGTCAATATCATTAAATGTGCCCGACATACTGTCCTTTCCACCAATTGACGGCAAACCAAATCCCATCTGGGCATCATAAGCACCAAGCAGGGCGGCAAATGGTTGCCCCCAACGTTTCGGGTCATTGCCGAGACGCTTAAAAAATTCTTGGAAGGAAAAGCGGATATTTCGGAAATTACCACCACTGGCAACTATTCTGGCAATTGATTCGACTACGGCATAAACCGCTCCATGATAGGAACTCCATTCAGATAAATACGGGTCAAACCCATAACTCATCAGTGCGACGGTATCTGTTTTTCCTTTTAAAAGCGGAAGTTTGGCTATCATCGTCTGATTCTCTGTCAATAGATATTTTCCACCAAAAGGCATCAAGACATTGTTTGCCCCGGCGGTGGATTCGAATTGCTCAACCAGACCCTTTTGCGAACAGACATTTAAATCACTTAGGGTGCTTAACCATGCTTCCTTATAATTTCCTTTTGCAACGGCATCACCGACCGCGGGGATTTTTATTTTTTGGAAATAGTTTTCCTTTTCATCCGGCATTTCCACATATACTTTGGTTTCTTGGTGGGCACCGTTGGTATCAAGGAAAGCACGGCTCAAATTGACGATCCGCTTTCCGCGCCAGGCAAGTACCAAACGCTCTTCCTCAGTTACGACCGCGACCTCGACTGCTTCCAAACCTTCTTCGGCGGCATAAGACAAGAATTGGTCAACATCATCCGGGTCAACAACTACTGCCATCCGCTCCTGTGATTCAGAAATCGCCAGCTCGGTACCGTTTAAACCCAAATACTTTTGTGGGACTTTATCAAGGTCTACTTTTAAGCCCGGTGCCAATTCTCCAATTGCCACCGAAACACCACCGGCACCAAAATCATTACACTTTTTAATCATCCGGCTTACTTCACTGCGGCGGAATAAACGGACAATTTTGCGCTCTTCGGGAGCATTACCTTTTTGCACTTCGGCACTTAAGGTTTCGATGGCATCATCGGTATGGACTTTTGAAGAACCGGTCGCACCACCACAACCGTCACGTCCGGTCCGTCCCCCCAGCATTATAATGGCATCACCGGGCGCTGTCCCGGCCCGGACTACATCTTTTCGTGGAGCCGCCGCCATAATTGCACCCAACTCCATCCGTTTTGCGACATAACCGGGATGGTATATTTCTTTTATTAAACCGGCAGGGGCACCGATTTGGTTTGCATACGAAGAATAGCCGGAAGCAGCAACACGGCAAAGTTTTCTTTGCGGTAATTTGCCCTTAAGTGTTTCCTCATATGAAGCGGTCGGATCCCATGCTCCGGTAATCCGCATCGCTTGATATACATAACCACGCCCTGATAAGGGATCACGGATAGCCCCACCAAGACAGGTCGAAGCCCCACCAAAAGGCTCAATTTCTGTGGGATGGTTATGGGTTTCGTTTTTGAACATTACAAGCCACTCCTCTACGTCATTGCGGGCTTGACCCGCAATCTCCGTTCTTACATCAATCGGAACAACTATCGAGCAGGCATTAATTTCATCAGATACTTCCATATCATCAAGTTTACCCGCAAGCTTTAGCTTACGCATTGCCATCTGGGCAAGATCCATCAAGCAGACAAATTTATCGTCTCTGTTCTTAAATAACTCTTTATGTGAATCAAGGTATTGCTGATAAGAGACTTCAATCCGGTCATGGTAAAAACCTTCGCCGAAGGTAATTTCCTTAAGCTCCGTTGAAAAAGTAGTATGACGGCAATGGTCAGACCAATATGTATCGAGGACACGAATCTCCGTTTCGGTCGGGTCGCGTTTTTCTTCTTCACTAAAATATTTATGGATATGCAGAAAATCCTTAAATGTCATCGCCAGATTCAGACTTGCGAAAAATTCTTTCAGCTTGTCCTCATTCATTTCACAAAATCCGGTATAAGTCCTGATATCCTCGGCAACTTCATAAGCGTTTGCCAGTGTTATGGGTTTTTCCATCCCTGTCTCGCGCAAATCAACCGGATTGATTACATAAGCCTTAATCCGTTCAAACTCATTGTCCGAAATAATACCTGTTAATATATAAGTGGTTGCTGATTTGACCAGCGCCCCTGTTTCTCCACTAAGCAAATTAATGCATTGCCGGAGTGAATCAGCACGTTGGTCAAACTGTCCTGGTTGATACTCAAAACTAAAGATGCGGTCTCCTTCCGAAACCGGCACTGTTTCTTCATATATTATATCCAGCAGTGGGTCGGAAAAAATCATGGTCAGGGCTTTTTGGTAAACAGAATCCGTAATGTTTGCGATATCATAGCGGATAAGTTCTCGTAGATGTGTAATCTTGGGAATGTTCAGAAAATTGTTTATGTCTTTCAAAAGCTGGTCTGTTTTGTTGGTAAATTCTGCTTTTCTTTCAATATAAATGCGTTTCATTTGGTCTCCTGTCGTTTTATTTTTATTTAATAGGCAATCGCGTTGCTTTTGCCTGTTATTCGAAAACTAACCCTTGCATTATGTAAAGAAGCTCTTTGTCAATCGCCGCTTCCGATATATTTAGCGTCCGGGCAGCTACTTTCAAACCCTCCAGAGTGTACATGATATTGCCTGCCATCCCCCGTGGGTCTTCACAATAAAATTCGCCAGCGCTGATACCATCACGGATAAGATTCTCCAAAATAAGTACCCCGGTTTCAAATTGTTGCTTTATAATGTTTTCCTTAGGGTTTATCTTCTTTTTACTTAGACTCATATGGAAATAGTATTCGTAAATGGCAATGGTCAAAGAGTTTTTCTTGCGCAGGATTTCTTTTTTTTGTTCTTTCATAAATAAAGCCAAAATATCGGATGCCGTGGCATCAGCCGGTAAACTTTCCGAACCTTCACTGCCACCCGATTCCTGTTCCATCCTAAGGACGCTGGCAAATATCTCTTCAATGCTGTCAAAGTGTAAATATAAACCACCACGGCTGATATTACATGCGGCAACTATATCCTGCATGGTCACATCACGGAAACCTTTCTCCGCAAATACCCGGCGGGCACACTCCAAAATATGGTTCCTCTTTTGTCCTGATTTTTCTCCCATAAAATTCTCCTTCTTTTGCAAACTTTGCACAATTCTTTTCTGTGCAAATTTGTCCAACTGAACTCTGTTCAGTTTCGAATCTATGATTCGGTTTATGAAGTTTTAGTAATTCTTAGATATGGTTATTTCATATCTTATGAATTACTCTTCATGTTTCACCCCAAACTTCTAGTATCTCTTTCATCCGTACCAAGGCATGGTAGAATATCCCTTCCTCTACGGCATCAGACCACAATATCCCTTTCGCCATCCCCCCCAATACATACTTGGAAATAATCCCGATAATAATATCCATATCTTTTAATTCACATTTTTCAATCAAGGCAAGCTCATCTTCATGGTTATGCAACATATTTTTGCTATATACATAAGGATAGTTTCGATTCATCATACCGGTATCCTGCATCCCCCTGACAAAATTCAGGAGAGTTGAATCATATACCGGCACCGGTACTGTATGGCTGGTATTGTTGCCGTCATAAATCTTTGTCTGTCTTTGCCCTTTACGCTCAAGAAGCCATGGAATGTATCGGAAATAAGGCTCAAGCCATGACCGGTATTCAGCTATCATTTGCAATCGGTATGCTTTATCATGTTCTTTTTCAATACTCACTTTTGTAATCCTTTCTTTATGTGCAGAGTTGCATAATGATTTTTTCGCTTAAACGTGTACTCGATTCTTTCTATACATAAATAACTCTACCATAAAAATAAAAAAAAATCTATGAAAAAAATGCAAAAACATAACTATTCAACCATCAGCTCGATTTCGCTGTTGTTGTATCTTGCTATAGATAAATGCCTTGCGGAATTATTATTTAAAAATCGCTTTAATATGCCGGATTCCAGTCATTTGGGGGAAGGGTCACATGGTTATGCGGTGCAATATAGTGTTATAAAAACGCAAAATATTGGCATATTTTTCCTTATTTTTTTTCCATTTGCTAATATAGTGTTAAAACTTCGCAAAATAATGATATACAAATGTCAAAAAATGTAATATACTTTAGTAGATAAGTGAGCTGACACACTCACTCATTCCAAAAGAATTCCCCTTTTACACAAGCG
>Ga0209737_10000325_pt1 | contig 41658 bp, 41 predicted proteins | sample TergutCu122P3_FD_187284 | JGI IMG/M metagenome (GOLD analysis project Ga0209737, IMG submission 187284) | Cubitermes ugandensis P3 segment gut microbial communities from Kakamega Forest, Kenya - Cu122 P3 (SPAdes) (version 2) | ecosystem: Host-associated > Arthropoda: Insects > Digestive system...
CGTGAAGATACAAAAAAAAATAATACAAAACACTAATAAAATATTAACAATCAAATGTTTATATCTTAAATCGCCTTGCAAAGGTCTCTGGAGGGGAATTTTCTGCCCAAACTGTTGTTTGATTTTCTGCTCTAAACTGAAAACGAAAATAATCTAAAAACTCACGTTTTTTCAACCAATAAAACACCCAAAATATTGATAAAGTTGTTAAACCTAAATATGTTAATAAAATCGTATAATCATAATACCACAAAACAAAGAAAAATACTAAAAAATTTATCATAGAAAACAAAGTATAAATACTTTGCGAAGTTAAAAATTGTTCAATTCTTTCATTGTCAGCTATTCTTTGATTAAAATCGCCAATCACCTTACTCTCAAAAAATTTTAGTGGTAACTTTAGCAATTTTTTTAAAAAATCAGAAATAATTCGTATACTTACTTTTGTACCTACAAATAGTAAAATTCTGTTTCGTAAAATATCAAAGACTAAGCTACCTGTGTACAAGCTAAGTTGGGCAATTAATATTGCAACAATGACATTTACATTTTTAACATTTATTCCTTTATCAATAAGATTTTGTGTTAAGAAAGGAAAAATTAAAGTTATCAGAGTTCCCAAAAGTAACAAACCAAACATCAAGATTAACCTACTTTTGTATGGTTTCAAATATTTAAAAAGAGATTTTATTGAAGTATATTTGTTTTGTTCTCGTTTAATTGGAATATAGTTTTCATTTGGTTGAAAGAACATTGCAATTCCTTGCTTGTCTGCATTTAGCCATGCTAAACAAAATTCATTTTCGTTTAGTTTTATAATTCCATGGGCAGGATCGGCAACGTAAAATGTATGTTTTTTTGAAAAAACATTTATAGAAACTTTCTGTAAAACAACAAAATGATTTTGATGCCAGTGTAGGATGCAAGGATATGCTTTTTTGTTTTTTATTAGTTCTTCTATTGTTAATTTTGATGCAAAAGAATCCAATCCAAAATTTGAAGCAGCTTCTTTTAGTCCAAAAAAATTAACTCCTGTTTTAAGTACATATGAACTATCCTTAGCTTCTGCCGGAGATATATATGAGCCATAATACGACAAAATCATTCGTAAGCACGCAGGTCCACAATCTATTTCATCATGTTGAAAATAAAACTTCATATTTTTCTATTTTAATATGTTCTTTGTTTTTCTCCATCAATAGTGCTTTTTTCAGATATCCATTTTTGATTAAATCTAAATTTATATACTACAGAAAAAGTAAATACGTGTCTCGAATATGTGAAAGCGTAATCGGTATAGATATTGTTGTATTCTCTGATGAATTTCTTAATTGAGCGATACTCATAGTATGCTGCTAAACGCAATGATTTCTTAAAGAAAAAATGCCTTAGACCGGCAAGAACATAAAATTCAGGCTTTACTAACTCAAAATCGAACCTAATCTTTGGATGGTAGTTTAATGAAACAATAGAACTAAAATTATCAGTAATATTAAATGTATTGTTTGCTGAAAGATGAAAATTAACTTTAGGTAGCTTCAACGTATTTAATTCGTTTGGATAATCAATAAATGACCTACTAAGATTGACACCAAGACTTGTATAATGCCTTTTGCCTCCTTTAGTAAAATAAATGCCTAAATTTACCTCTTGTTTGGCAAAATTATCAAAACTGACAATAACGATACTGTCGCTTGGCAGATATACTAAAGTTGTGTAATTTTTACTGCTAGAATATCTTGAATTAATTTGCAAGAGACCGGCAAAAATATAACTTAACGATATAGAATTTATGATTTCCGGTTTAAGATTTACATTTCCAACCCTATAGAAATACGGATTAATGTATGAGTTTTGACCGGAAATTAAGTGATATGATTGACGATTGATATTTTTTGAATAATTCAGCATTAAAATATGTTTGCTGGAAATGTTGTAAGTAAAAGATAGGTTTGGAAATAAATCGGGTTTTTTATTTATGCGCTCGTCATTATTTATGTGGTCTTTAACTTTATGATAATAATATTCGAAACGCAAACCTCCTCCAAAGCTAATTTTTTTAATTGATGTTTTAATCTGAAAAAAAGCTGCTGCCGATTGTTCAATTAAATAATTATCACTACTAAATATATTGTCTGCAAAGGTAGTACTTGTGGTATTAATATTTTTATTATCTGTTCTATATAATTTAAAACCAACCGAAATATTTGTCTTAATTGTTGAGATTGGAAAATTATAATCGCCATTTAAAGCATAAATTTTGAATTTATTGTCGGAATTAATAAAATAGTTTTCACCATTTTCTGTAATGTCCATATTATTTTTTGCATTTTTTAAATAAAAGTCTGCAACAAAAGAAAATTCGCCCGATTTTTTTGTTTGATAAAAATAATTTGCTGATGATTGAAAATGATATACTTGCCCAACATCTAAACGGTCGGCGGCATAAAAATTTGTATCCAAAATTGTACTTTCAATATCATAAATAGATTTTGGCTTGCCAAATGAACCTGATAGTTGTAAGCCCACATATTGATTTGTATCAATATCATAGTTTATTGCATAAAATAAGTTATGGTAATTTGATTTATGGTGCACCTCTGTTTGAAAACTTACTTTATAAATATCATCGAAGTTAATATATATATGATTCCTTGAATTTTCAGCAGTTTTATGTCCACCAAAGATATTATTATACATTAACGATTGTTGAACCTTATTTTTATTGAATGTTAGATGTAAATCCAAATCATTTTTAAAGACACTACTATATTCTAACACATTCCTAACTTGAGCACCAAAAAAATCTCTTCTCTTTATGGTTTTAATATTTATTGCCGCTCTCTTTGTAGCATCAAGTTTGGCATTCGATGTAATTATTTCTATCTCTTTAATATCTTCAGGCTTTAAAACTTCAATTTCTTGCTGCGAGATCACTTCTTTTCCGTTAATCATAAAAATAAAATCAGAACTTCCAAAGAGTTTTAAACCATCTGAAGTAGATATAATACCAGGTAAATATTTAAAAATTTCACTCACATTTTCTTCTTCCTGCAATTTTGTATTTTCAATATTTACAGAAATATTATTTTCATTATTAACTTTAATGGTTGGTCTTGTTGTTTTAACAGATATTGCATCCAAAGACGTAATATTCGGAATTAAATTTATTGTAATTTTCAAATCTTTGAGACCATCATAATTTATTACAACACAAGAATCCTGATAACCCAAATATCTTACACAAAGTTTGTAATCATTTTTTCTAATGTTATTAAAAAATGCAATACCATTTATAGAAGTTGTTCCCGCAATAATGCTATCCATATTGTTAAATAAGACAATATTGGAATAATGTACAGGATTTTTATTTTCGTCAAAGATGTTTATTTCAATATTATTTTGACTAAATAAATTTGAATAACCAATAATAATCAATGAGAAAAGGAGTATTTTAAGGATTTGAGTGCTCATTTTGTGATTTCTTTAGTTCAAAATATTCTTCAAGATAGGTACTCATATTTGCTTTTGCATAATAACAAAAACTGTTATTTCTATGATTCAAATAGTTGTTAATTTTTATCCAATGACAGCCTCCTTCGCATACAAAAAATAAACAACAATTTTTACAACACTCGTCATCAAACATAGTAAGCCCTGATAAATAATTCAATAATAAATCTTTATTCATTTCCTTTTTGTCATTAATATTTCCAATTACTCTGTCAGGTCTTCCAAGTTCATTCCAACATTTGTATAATTCACCATCTGGCCCTATCAAATAAGCATTGTACTGGGTTGCACAGCAACCTCCAACTCTGTAGGAAAAATAATCTAAATTATTGTTTTTCACCCCTTGTGAGATAATAAAATTAGAAGATTCGATATCGTTAAAAAACTGGCAGTTAGATACATCATCTAAATAATTTCTTAAAATACCTGGATATACTGCAAATTTTTGAGAATTTATCCAACGTTTTTCTAAGTACTCCTTAAGAGTTTGGAATTCTGCTTGATTATCTTTTGCAACATTACAGCGAATAGATACAAAAGCATTGGACTCATCATTAATTATATTGTCAATATTGCTTAAAATTTGTTCCCAACTACTACTTCCATCTTTATTTTTCCTTCTTTCGTTATGCGTTTCTGGATTCACGCCATCTAACGTAACCTGTATAGTATTTATGTTATTAGCTTTCAGAAATGCAATATTTTCATTATTCAGAAAAAGACCATTTGTTATAATACTATGATTGAGAATGGTTATTTCCTTTTTCTTTAAGTTTTCTAGTATTTTACTTATCTGCTTTACAGCAAGCAAAGGCTCGCCACCATACCAAGTTATATTTAATTTGTTCTGAGTTGTTTTACACTTTTCTTCGATAAAATTTGTCAGATTTTCAATTGTTTTCTTGCTCATTGTTTTATGTACAATACCAGCTTCGTAACAATAAAAACATTTAAAATTACATGATGATGTTGGAGCAATTGTGAGATTTAAAGATTCGTGCTGAAAAGAATGATAACTCCTTAAAAACTTTTTATGATTAATTTGTGTCTGAATAATGTTTTCAGTACAGATAATAAAGTTTGCTTTTAAGGTTTCGTAACTTTCAGCATCTAATTCATCTAAAACATCTACATTGTTTTTTGCTTCATTTAATAATTCATATAAATCTTTATATGCCATACTACTGAGTTGTTACTTTTTAACGACCTGACCTAGGCAGGAACCTCCATTGCACGTGCAATTAGTAGCAGCAGCGCACTGACAAGTACAAGCAGCACCACCTGTTATGCTGAATAAATCGTCATCTAAAAGTTCAGTACCTTTTTCAATAACTTCTATTCTAAATTTTTTCATAATGCTTTGATTTTAAGATTAATATTTATTATTTCGAGTACAGCTTGTATTTTGCACAAATGTACAGTTTGTAATGACGTTGAAAAATATGATTGAACGTAACGTTTTTGTGTTATTTTTACCGCCATTTTTTGTGCAATCGTTACAAACATACGATATATGCCTTAGGTGCTTGCTCGCAGGGGCCGGTAAATATACTTTTCCAAGGGAATAAATACCTTCCCCTGCATACGCACCTTTATGTTATCGCCTCCTGCCAACAGGCGCACACGATGGCAGAGGCTTTTCAACTCAAGTTTGTTTTGCCCAAATACCAAATGTTATTACGGGTTAGTGGACAAGCGGACGAGTGGACTGGTAAACAAGTGAACGAGTGAAAAGATATTGCTTCAAAGGTGAAGGGTTTGTTGTACAATAAAAACCTATTCGCAAAAATATTGCGAAAATATGAGATCGTTTTATTGTACATATTGGACTTCATACCCTATAGTTTTTAGTCTTAAATAATCGGGTGCAAGATACGTAAAAAAATAATACAAACAATTTATATTCTTTTTTTTTTTTTTTGATTATCAGTTAGTTACGAGTTTATTAGGGTTTTTCCTACTTGAAATGAGCATTTTTTTCGCGCTATTATCTGGCAGTTTCTCGCAATTTATAGAGTAATTTTTCGCAAAAATCGCAAGTTCTGGCGGAAAATTCACGCAAAAAACAATGGAACAAAGGAAGTTATTGCATTTCGCTTTAATACTCAATCCGGTGCTAAAATGTTTGGTTCTGTAGATATTGCTCAATATAGTAAAAATACAAGTTAAATCTCTCTTCCTTTTAGTTTTTCCGCCCTCGCATCAGGTAAACGGAGTACAGAATGAGCCCTAACCAAATAGAAGTAAAACAAATAATATGTGCGGTAGTAAATGCTTCTTTAAATAATAGAATCCCTGCCAAGAGTTGCAGTGTGGGTGAAAGATATTGAATAAAACCCAAGGTCGTCAGCGTTGTGGTTTCTGCTGCCTTTCCAAACAGAAATAATGGGATAGCTGTAATAGGTCCTGCCAGCATAAGAAGCAGCAAGGCAGGAATATCGTTAAGGGGATAGGTGTTGGTTTGGGTAATGAAGGTCATTACTAATAAACCAAGTGCAAACGGCAACGCAATAGCAGTTTCTACCGTTAATGCCGGCATTGATTCTACACCTGCCTTTTTTCGCAAAAGTGCGTACAATGAAAATGTTACACCCAAGATAATGGCAACAAAAGGAAAAGTGCCATAGCTGTAAGTTAAGTAGGCTACTCCAAAAAAGGCGAAAGCAATCGCTATTTTTTGTATTCCGGTAAGCCGTTCTTTTAAAAAAACTACCCCAAAAATTACATTAATAAAAGGATTAATATAATACCCTAATGATGCATCTACGATATGCCCATTCTCAACTGCCCAAATATAAAGCGCCCAGTTTACCGTAATCAATACAGAGGTACCCAGCAAGTAGAGCATCTTTTTTTTGCTTTGAATGATAGGCTGGAAATCTGTTTTAAAAACGGCAAACGACAGAATAAACATAAGCACGGCAGCCCACAAAATACGATGTGCCACAATTTCGTAGGAAGAAATACCCGATAAAATATACCAATACACAGGCATCGCCCCCCAAATAAGGTAGGCGCCAATGGCATAGAAAATTCCTTTCGATTTTGACATATTTTTTCGGTACGCAAAAATAAAAAAATTGATGTTTCTTTGCCGTGTAAAAATTATGCAGATATGAAACAATTAATTGAATGTGTTCCTAATTTTAGCGAAGGACGGAACTTAGAAATTATTAAACAAATAACCGATGTCATCGAAAAATCGGAAGGGGTTAAACTTTTAGATGTTGACCCTGGATACTCCACCAACCGAACAGTAGTTACATTTGTTGGCACACCCAACGAGGTAGTTGCTGTTGCCTTTCAAGTGATAAAGAAAGCTCAGGAACTTATTGATATGCGCCAACATCACGGCGACCACCCGCGTTTTGGGGCAACAGATGTGTGCCCACTCATTCCCGTTTCGAACATAACTATGGAAGAAACCGCTGCGTATGCACGAAAATTGGCAAAAATGGTTGGCGAAGAACTCAATATTCCTGTGTACTGTTACGAAAATGCTGCTTTTGAAGAAAAACGCAGAAACTTGGCCAACTGCCGCCGCGGTGAATATGAAGGATTAGCGAACAAATTAGCAGACCCCGAATGGAAACCCGACTTTGGGCCAGCCATCTTTAACGAAGGGGTAGCAAAAAGCGGAGCTACTGCAATCAGCGCCCGCGACTTCTTAATTGCTGTGAATTTTAATCTGAACACTACCTCCACGCGCCGCGCCAATGCTATTGCCTTCGACGTGCGCGAGATGGGGCGACCCAAAAGGGAAGGAAACCCCATCACAGGAAAAATTTTGAAAGATGAAAACGGAAACAATATCATGATTCCGGGTACGCTCAAAGGAACAAAAGCCATTGGCTGGTTCATTGAAGAGTACGGAATTGCACAAGTGTCAATGAATATTACAAACACAACCGCAACCCCACTGCATATTGCATACGAAGAAGTGAAAGAAAAAGCCGAAAAGCGTGGCATCAGGGTTACAGGCGCTGAAATTGTTGGATTAGTACCTAAAAAAGCATTATTAGAAGCCGGTTGTTTTTACTTAAAAAAACAACAACGCTCATTAGGAGTTGATGAAAAAGAAGTAATGAAAATTGCGGTAAAATCGATGGGATTAGATGATTTAAAACCATTTGACCCCGCAGAGAAAGTAATAGAATACTTGATAGAAAAAGAGCATGCTTCTAAGAAATTGATGGATATGACTTGCGAGGGTTTTGCTAATGAAACCGCTTCTGAAAGCCCTGCTCCCGGTGGCGGCTCAATTGCTGCCTATATGGGAGCGCTGGGGGCGGCGCTGGGTACAATGGTAGCCAACCTTTCTTCCCACAAACCCGGATGGGACGAACGGTGGGAAGAGTTTTCAGAGTGTGCCGTGCAAGGACAACAACTTAAAGATGAACTACTTTGGTTGGTGGACGAAGATACCCACTCTTTCAACTTGATTATGAATGCAATGGGACTACCTAATGGAACAGAAGAGGAAAAAAATGCCCGCAAAAAAGCAATGGAAGAAGCTACCAAGTATGCCATTGAAATTCCTTTTAGAACCGTGCAACGTGCTTTCGATGTTTTTGCCCTTTGTGAAGCAATGATTGAAAAAGGAAACCCCAATTCCGTGTCCGATGCAGGTGTGGGAGTGCTATGCGCCAAAGCAGCCGTAATTGGCGCTTACCTGAACGTGCGTATTAATGCCACAGGATTGGAAGACAAGCAGTTTGCAGAAGAAATGGTAACCAAAGCAAAGGTCTTTGCAGATAAGGCAACCTTAAAAGAAACAGAACTGTTGAAAAAAGTTGAAGAGATTATTGGGTAATTCTCATGTCTCATTATCCTAAAACTCAATGTAATGACGTAGCTGCTCTATTAGCTCCGAGTAGGCGTTTGTAGCCTTTTGCACCTCCTCCATGGTAGTAAAATTTCCTTTTCTTTCACGATGGTTAATAATCAGCTTCGTTAAATAAGAATCTATATAAGGATGCGCAACTAACTCTTTGTATGAGGCTGTGTTAATGTTTATTTTTCGGATGAATGAAACATCCAACGTAAAGTATTTCTTGAGCAATTCTATATCAATATTTTGAAGAATATAAACCTCTTTCAACTGTTCAAAAGCATAAAAACCTCCCAACTTTTCGCGGTACTCTACTAATTTTGCGGCTCGTTTGCTGCCAAATTGCGGTACAACAACAATTTCCGAACTATCACACAGATTCAATTCCAACTTCACGATGGTGTATTGTGGCTTTTTTTCTTGTTTTTCAAAATGTGTATTGGTTTTGCTTCTTGAGGAATCGTAGGGATGCCCATTCCTTTTATATTGCTGATAGCTACTGGCATACCTTTCTTTCTTTGCATTTTCAATAGAATCCTCCAGCAATTTCTGTCGCACCTCAAACTGCGTGATGAGCTCTTTAAACTCTTCAAAATCTGTTGGCTTTGATGGCCGTGCCTCATAAAAAATAGTAAACAATAGTTGTAAAACGATGAGGAAAAGGAGAACAAGAGCAACCGTTCGTTCAGTTCGTGTGAAAGTAAACATGAGATAATATTTGAGCAAAAATAAAACTAATTTGCTTACTTTTTATTATCTACCAATTTTTAACTGTGAAGGGAACCTTGAAGTATGAAGGTTCACACAAAAAGAGCAAACGAAATAAGTTTGTAAGATTAAAATCTGAAATGTGAGAATGCCTTATTTGCTTCGGCCATTCTGTGGATATCTTCTTTCCGTTTAAAGGCAGCTCCTTCTTCTTTGTAGGCTGCCATGATTTCGGCAGCTAATTTTGCTGCCATTGTTTTTTCGTGGCGTTTGCGCGAAAAAAGAATCATATTTTTAATACCGAGCGATTCTTTTCTTTCGGGGCGAAGTTCCGTAGGAATTTGAAAGGTTGCCCCTCCAATTCTTCTACTTTTTACTTCCAATGCGGGGGTAATGTTTGCCAACGCTTTTTTCCATACCTCTACAGGATTTTCTTTGAGTTTATTCTCAATGATTTCCATTGATTCATAAAAAATTTCGAAGGCGATAGATTTTTTACCCTTCAGCATCAAATTGTTTACAAATTTGGTTACCAACACATCGTTAAATTTTGGGTCGGGAAGGGTAATCCGTTTTTTTGGTTTTGATTTTCTCATTGGGTTTCTTCAATATTTTAAAGGTTAATATTTACTCTTAGTCTCACCCATTTTGGTGGCTAAGCAACTGTTTATCATTTACGCTTTTTTCTTGGGTCGTTTTGTTCCGTATTTGCTTCTTCCTTGCAGACGTCCGTTTACGCCGGCAGAGTCTAAAGCACCGCGAACGATGTGGTAACGTACACCCGGAAGGTCTTTCACACGGCCACCTCTAACCAATACAATGCTGTGTTCTTGCAAGTTATGGCCTTCTCCCGGAATATATGCATTTACTTCTTTTCCGTTGGTCATACGAACCCTTGCTACTTTGCGCATCGCAGAATTTGGTTTCTTGGGAGTTGTAGTATAAACTCTCAAACAAACCCCGCGACGCTGTGGACAAGCATCTAAAGCTCTCGATTTACTTTGATAGGTTAACTGTTTTCTTCCTTTTCTAACTAACTGTTGAATTGTTGGCATTACGTTATTTTTTTAATTTTTATGATATTACGTTCAAAAACACTTCATTTTTTTGAGGGCTGCAAAAGTATAAAAAAAATGATACGAAATAATTAGAATACAAAAATTTTGGCTAAATATTAGCTCCCAGACAACTTTTTTGTTGCGCTACTAAGGTGTCTTTATAGTATATATTTGCTTTATTAGAGCACCACTTTATCGGTAATTGATATTTTCATTTCTCCCGATGCAATAAGTTCATCGTCAATATATACGGTTGCATTGACCAATGCGATTTGAAAAACTTCATCTATAAGGTTTATCTGGGTAACAATCGTTTCGTTTATTTTTGGTAAACGATGTATCTCCAAATTGCGAATCATTCCAATAAATCCGATTTTAACGCCACTATTTTCTTTTGCATCTCTGTTGTTTACAGCGCGGGTGGCACATGTTTGAGCAATATTTTCTATCAGTCCGGCTTCAGAAAAAAAACCATCTCTTGTAAAAATATTTTCATCTCTTACCGTCAAAGTGGTTTTAGTGGTTGTAGCATCACTGTAGAGCAACTTATCCACCATAACAAAGGGTGGCTGTTGAGGAAGAAATTCTAAAACATCTATTTTTTCAAATTCCATATCATTTCTTTTTTTTACAAATCACAATTGAATGTCCTTTTCCTAAACCATCTCTAATTTCTTCCACCTCCAAATTGGCTGTTTCCACACAGCGAATCATATCTTCAGAGTGGTACATTTTACTGTTTCCGTTAGCCATTGCTGTAAAGTACAGACTTATTTGCGTCATTGCATAAGCTGCTGTTTCAAAGCGTTGTCTATCCCAAAAAGTTTCCATGATGTATAGTCTTGTATTCTCTTGCATAGAATTTTCGGCCCTTGAGAGAATATTCGTTACCTCTTCTTCTGAGAAGCAGTCTAAAAACTGGCTCAGCCAGATAACATCAAACCCTGTAGGGAAAGGAACTGTTGGGTTGAGCAAGTTTCCGCTGTGACCAAAGATGCGTTCTGCACCTTTCTTGTTTGCAGTATGCGTTTTCATCAGTTCAATTTGTTGAGGCAGGTCCATAATCGTAACCTGTACCTCTTTGTCGTAGTCAACACAACGGAGCGCCCATCTTCCGGTATTTCCGCCCACGTCAAGTAATTTTTTCGGCTTGTTTTCAAACACAATTTGCAGGGCTTCGTCAAAAGATTGGTCGCTGTAGTAATGGTCAAATCCGAACCAACTTTGCAATACTTTTTCGGGCAGTTGTGAAAGCCCCTCGTAAATAGTACTCCAATTACCAAAAACTTTAAGTCCTTCCGGTTTTCCGTTCAACAATGCTTCTTCCAGATGAAACCAACCGAGATAATTTACATCGTGATTAAAATCCATATCTACCTTAACGAGTGGGTCATTAAGTAAAAACCAACCTGCTTTTGAACAAATAAATTTTTCGTTTTGGTAAAGCACAGTTCCAATAGTAAGAGAAGACTCTAATAGACATTGGCAGGCGTATCTTGACAGTTTCGTTTTTTGGGTAATTTCGTTTAATGTTAAGCCGTTTTCAGAGTCAATGAGCATTTGCAGGATTCCGAATTTAATCATGAGTCGTGATACCTGAAATACTATTGGCCCGAACGAAATTTCATGCGCCAAACGTTGAGAGTCTAAGGCGGACAGCCTTTCTTTACCATAACGTTTTTCTAAAGCAGGGAAAAGTTTCATATTTTGATATTTTTTTTAGATGTAAAATTGTGTGTTATTCTTTCCAAAATTCATAAAAATTAAACCATTGTTCAGGGTATTTCCTCACTATACCTTCCATTTCGTTTACAAACGCACGTGCCAACCCTTCGGCTTTTCCTCTTTTATCTTTTGTTTCATTACATAAAGTAACCGGTTTTACAAAGACATGGTAGTTGGAAACAGATTCTTTCAGCACAAAAACAGAGAGAACAGGTACGTCATAGTGAGCGGCAAGCATAAATGTTCCTACCGGAAATTCTATCTTACCCGACAAGAAGCTACATTCAACAGTTTTTCCGTTTCCAAAATTTCTATCGCACGATACACTCACAATCTCACCATTTTCTAATACTTCGTTTAAGGTAATAATATGTGTCATATCTTCAAAAACCGGAATTACATTAATATTATTGAGGGCAAACCATTTTGCTCTATTATTCATCACATCCTTTGTTTCACCTCCAAACGCCAGTGCATTGATTCTTTTTTTTTCTTGTTTTAACATATACCCACACAGCTCGAAATTACCAATATGGGCGCTTGCAATAATAAATCCTTTCTCTTCATCAAGTAGTTTATAAAACATTTCGTTTCCGGTAGTATTTATGTGAAAGAAATTTTTTCTACCTGCAAACACCCCAAAGCGGTCGAGCATACATTGCCCAAAAATGAAGTGATTGTGATAGGTTTTGTAAAACGATTTGAACGAAGAGTAGCCCAGATGTTTTTTAAAATATCTGAAAATTGCCCGATAGCTTTTTCTTCGGAATAACATATAAAAAGGAACTATTGCTGCTAAAAAGAAATAGCCAACAGTTACATTGGCAAAATGAAACAAAAACAACAGCGCTCTTTGTCCCAACTTACCGCCGCCGGTAATACCGTTCCATTTCTTTACGTTTTTCTCATGCATTTATTCAGTACCAACTTTCGATTCAATATAATCATAAAAATTCGACAAACTCCTAACATCAGTCATCTCTTCTGGTTTTATTTTAAAGCCAAAATTACGCTCTACAATAACTACAATATCCACAAAGTCAAGGCTGTCAATGCCTAAATCGTCTTTCAGTAATGCTTCATCTTTTATTTTACTTTCCTCTATTTCGAGTTCTTCAACTAAAAAATGGAGTACAATTTCCTTAATTTTTTCTTTTGTCATAATGTTTAAATATTTGGGTTATAACGTTATATTATATTTTTCTTACAATTAACACGCTGTTGGTTCCGCCAAATCCGAAGGAGTTTGAGAGGAAAGTGTTGATGTTATGGTTTACTCTATTTGCCGCGATGTTCAATTTGACAGAGTGTTCATCAGGAGTTTCAAAGTTAATATTTGGAGCAACGAATGAGTTTTTCATCATTATCATTGAATAGAGTATCTCGCTTGCTCCTGCCATCCAACACTCGTGCCCTGTCATAGATTTTGTGGAGGTAACCCAAGGACGGTGTTCGCCAAATACTTTGTCGAGCGCAATAGCTTCGTAAATATCGCCCTGCGGGGTGGAGGTTGCATGTGCATTGATATAGTCAATATCTTTGGCAGAAATCTTAGCATCGGCAAGGGCGCGGTTAATGGCGATAATGCTTCCCGAGTCGCTGGGTTGTGAAATATTTGCCCCATTAGAAGAGATGCCGTATCCGATAATTTCCGCTAAAATGGTGGCTCCTCTTTTCACGGCATGTTCATACTCTTCGAGTATCAAACTTGCGGCACCTCCGCTGGGCACGAGTCCGTCTCTGGCCGCATCAAAAGGGCGGGATGCCTTTTCGGGTGCATCTAATCTCATTGAGAACGCACTTAATGCGTCGAAACTTGCCATTGAGCAAAGATTGGTTTCTTGCGCACCTCCGCACAACACCAAATCTTGCATTCCATTTTGAATAAAAAGGTATCCCAATCCAATGGCATGTGAGCCGCTGGCGCAAGCAGCGCTGATAGTCATGTTTACCCCTTTCAGCTTCAATATGGTAGAAAGGTTCATGGTAACCGTAGAGTTCATTGATTGAAATATCGCTCCCGACCCAAGCAAAGAGGTGTCTCTTTTTACCCTCATAATTTCATGCGCTTCAATAACGGCTTTTGCTGATGAATCGTTTCCGTAAAAAATGCCCATTTCGTTTTTTTCAAGGTAATCTAAATCAATATTGGCATTTTTCAGCGCTTCCATGGTTGCCATATAAGCATATTCTCCCTCTTCGGCCATTCCAATCCGGAGTCTTCTGTCTAATACTCCCTTCAACTCGGGGCGGGCTACAATTCCTGTAAGCGGCGATTGATAGCCGTACTCAATTCTATCCGATGCTATGCCAATACCCGACCTCCCCTCGTATAACGACTGAGTAACCTCTTCCATATTTTTTCCGATACAAGACCATATTCCAAGTCCGGTAATTACCACACGTTTTTTCATAAACTATTTAAAAAATCATCAAAAGTTTTATTGCAAATTTGTTTCCACTTAGGATTTACGAAACTATCCTCTTTTATCTCAAACTCAACCAAATAGAAATTTTCATCATAAAACGACAATTTAGAATTCATGTCGGGCGTATGTTCCAAGTAAACGATTTCAGTTTTAGAGAGGTTGTATTTTTCACAAATCTGTTTAGCCAAACTACAAGTAGCTTGAGTGATAGAGGTTCCCGGATTATCCAAATAGAGTTCCGTAGCAATAATAACATATTTACCATTATGCTTAGAAATCTTCAATCCGCATTTGGAATCTACCTCCCATAAGCCTTTAAATTCAAATATTTCATCAATATCTTTAAATGATGTGCGCATATCAAAATTATTTATCTTTATGATTTTAAACGAACTACTTCTTTTCCGAAACTCTTATTTACCAGCTCTCTATTTCTGGGGATAAAAGTTCCTTTTTCCATTTCTCTTAGCATAACTGTTGAGAACAGTTTAAACATTTTTTCTTCCTGACTTTCCTCTTTATAGAAAGTGTCCCAAGCATAATGATAGAGTTCTTGTAGGCGTTCGGGAGACATGTGTTTGGGTTGATACACTACCTGCCCTGCATTGTAGTGATTCCAATCGTGGTCAAATATTCTATTTTGGCGTATCAAATCGTCGTAAGCTTTTGTATGTGGGAAAGGGGAAAGTACTGTAAACTCAGCCAAGTCTAAGTCAATTTCCAATAAAAAGTCAATCAGCCTTAAAATATCGTCTTCGGTTTGGTCATCTAATCCTAATAAGATCGTTCCTTCCACTCCAATTCCGTAGTCGTGGTATCGTTTTACACGCTCTTTTATATAGTCGGAAGTGTCAAATACCGCTTGGTAAACATACCATGCACCTGCTTGTGCAGCGAGGTCTAATATTTTCGGGTCATCGTCTATGGTATGGCTAATCCATTGTTTTTTTAGAGGTATCATTGCTCTAAATAGTTCTTCTTCCCATTTTTTATCTTGCGCTAATGAGTTGTCAACGATAAACAATCGGTTATTATCTATTGTTTCTAATTCTTCGATGGCTAATTTTACGGGGCGTGGGCGGAAGCATCTTCCACCCAAATAAGATACGGCGCAAGGATAGCAACTAAAACGGCATCCACGTGAAGCATGGAAAAGGTCAACCATTTGTACGCCTTTATGATTGTACAAATGTTTCTTGTACAAATCTCTACGTGCCGGTTTTATTAACTCTACATCAGGATGATTGTTCATAAAGTTATAAACACTCTTTAATTTTCCTTCTTTCCAGTCGTTGAGTATATCATCCATTCTGCCTTCTGCTTCTCCTAAGAAAACGGAGTCGGCATATTGTAAAGTTTCTTCTGCGTGTAGCATGGTAGATATTCCGCCAAAAATCACTTTTTTTCCTCTTTTACGAAACTCCTGAGCTATTTCCCAGCCCCTTTTCACTTGTGTACTAAGCATCATGGATATGCCAACAAAGTCACAATCCTCATCAAAATTGATGTCATCAACATTTTCATCTGTAAAAGAAACCTTTACATAGTCGGGTAGGGTTGCAGCAAACACTACCGGCCCATGAGGTGGAAGATTGAAAGTTGTTTGACCGGGCAATTTCTTCCATTTAGGGTAAACCAGTTTAAAATTCATTATTTATTGATTTGATTGATAATTTTTTAGAAAATTGGGCGCAAAGATAACTATTTTTACTTATGTGCTACTAAAATAACCCCTGTAATAATAACAGCTACGCCCACCCAGCGCGTCCACGAAATATCTTCCTGAAAAACAAAATAGGCAGCCAAAAGTCCGAAAACATAACTAATGCTAATCATAGGGTAAGCCAAGCTAAACTCAAATTTTTTCAACACGTAAATCCAAATTACAGTGGCAGCAGCTATCGACAAGCCACTGAGTGCAAAAGGGATGTTCGTAAAAACTGTTTTAAAGAAGGCAAAAGACCATTGAAATTTACCAATGGTGTTGAGTGCAATCTTTAACAACACTTGCGAGGCTGTGAGCAAAGCAGACTGAATCGTAATTAATGCTATTAATTTTAACATGAAAAACAATTAAAAACTAACAGGCTTCCTATTTTGCATTTCTATTAATATATTCAGCCATGGTTTTAACAGAAGCAAATATTTCCTTTCCTTTTTTGGGGTCTTCTAATTTAATTCCGTAATTTTTCTCCATTAAAACAATGAGTTCTAATACATCGATAGAATCTAAGCCTAATCCTTCGCCAAACAAAGGCGCGTTTTCATCAATATCTTCAGGCAACATGCCCTCCAAATTTAATACTTCAATAATTTGCTGTTTAAGTTCTAAAATTAAGTGGTCCATTTTTTTATATAATGTTAGTAATTAGTTGGTTTCGAATAAAAATAACTCTATTTTTCCCTGCCCAAGATAGCAATCTAAATAACCGAATATCCCTCTTTTTAACTTCATAGTTTCAATAAGTTGTTTTGTTTGTTGATAGAAATCGTTGATGTTGTTTTCATTGATGATAAACATCATATTTTCTGCGTATATCTGATGCCGGATACAAATTTCTCCTATTACGATATTTGGTAATGTATATACAAAAACCGCGGGGCTTGGGAAAAAGTTGTCTTCGTCGTTAATCGTTTGCTGGAATGCAGTATCTGTTTCCAAAGAAGAGGAAGATGTACTTAAAATAATGGCTAATTCTTTTTTGTTTTCAACCCCTTCTAACAGAATTTCTGCGGCTAATATTCCTAATTTAGAGAGGTTATCCATTTTAAAAAACTTTGGATAATCTAATTGAAGGTGATGGTAGAGTTCCTTCAGCCGTCGTGTTACAAAGTCCCCTTCTGCAAATGGCAAAATATTTACATTGTTTACAAAAACTCCTTCGTTTGAGATAGTTACTCTTTTAATACTATTCACCACTGCACCCTCCTTTTTTTAGTACTAAGGCAGCATTACATCCCCCGAAACCCGATGCCGTTTTTAAGCAATAAATTCCTTTGGCTTCCGAAAGAGTACTGTTAATATTTATGGGCACCGAAACTCCGTGATATTCGTAACCTTTTGAGCCAAAAACAAAGTTGTGTTTAAGTGCATACGCAGACAAGGCTGTTTCCATAAGTCCTGCTGCCCCTAAGGTGTGTCCAAAGTATGCTTTATAACTGTTTACGGGCACTTGTTCAAGTTGCGCGCGAGAGAAGGCAATCGCTTCCATTTCGTCGTTAAATGGGGTGGCAGTTCCGTGTGCATTTATAAATGCTAACTGTTTTCTGTCAACCTTTTGCAGCGCTTTCTCCATAGCAAGGTATAAGCCTTCTCCGGTTCGTGATGGCCCGGAAATATGGTTGGCATCGTTGCTGCTTGCCCCTGAAAAAACCTCAATATCCTCTGCATTTTCTTTATTCAAAGACAAAATCATCGTTGCAGCTCCTTCTCCAATATTTAAGCCGTCTCTATGGATATCGAAGGGTTTACAAATTTGCGGGGACAGTGCTTTGAAAGAGTGAAAACCGGAAACGATAAACCTTGACAACACATCTGCGCCACAAACTATGATATGTTTGAATTGCTTCGTTTGTAAGAGATATTTTGCTGTAATAATAGCTTGAGTGCCTGAAATACAAGCATTTGAAATTATCAAACTCTTATTTTTATTGTTGAAATAGCGTGTAACCAATGCTGCCGACTTCCAAATATGAATTTTTTCATTATCGAAAAGAGGATGTTCTAACCATTCAATATTTCCTTTTGTTGTAGAAAACAAAAAAAGAACCTCTTGGCTACCGGTGTCTATTTTTGTTTGAGATAAGGCAGCTTGAATAGAAAAGATTAAGAGCTGTTCAAAAAAAGTGAACTCTTTTGAAGTGGCTATGTTTTCAAATTTTTCTTTGAAGGATAGTTTACAAATTGCCCCAAGCATTGCAGGGGTTGTAGCATCTATAAATCCTGTAATTTGTTGGCAACCGGAACGGAACTCTTTCATAGCCGTAGCCACTTCAACGGTTGAGTAGCCAAGCGAGTTGACGACGTTGTCTGCTATTACATACACCTTTTCTTGATTCAATAACTCCATGTCTATAACAAACCATTTTTTTTCTTCCATTCAGAATAGAAAGGAGGGTTAAACAAGAACAATCTATAATCTGCGTCTAAAAACACTTGTACCGACTTTCCTGTGGTGCAAAGCTCTCCCGTTTTGGCATTTCGTATTTCGTAGTCGAATAGAATTTTAGCAGCCTCCGTTGGGGTGTAGGTAATTTTTACCCGCAAAGTATCTTCATACCTCAGAGGTTTTTTATATTGGAAGGTTAGGTCAACCAACGGAGCATAGAAGCCGTTACTGTGAATATACATGTAGGTAAGACCATACTCCTTTCCGAACGCTTCGCGGGCATCTTCAAAATATTTTACATACGCGCCGTGCCAAATAATTCCCATCGAATCTACTTCGCTAAATCTTACTTTTACTTCTATCTCAGTAGTTAATTTTTTCATGTAATTGTTTTAGGTATAGAGACCTCCATTTACAGAGATTACCTCTCCTGTAATATAACTTGCTTTTTCGGAAGCTAAAAAGGCAACCACTTCGGCCACCTCTTCGGGTTTTCCGAAGCGCCCCATAGGAATCATCATTTTATACTGTTTTTCGTCTAAATCAGCGGTCATATCTGTTTGAATAAAACCCGGAGCAACCGCATTAACGGTTACTTTTCTTGCTCCAATCTCTTGCGCCAATGCCTTAGTAGCTCCAATAATACCTGCTTTTGCAGCCGAATAGTTGGTTTGTCCGGGCAGCCCCTTTATACCTGATAAAGACACTACATTGATTATCCTTCCATAACGCTTTGAAAGCATTGATTTTAACACACGCCTTGTGGTATAGAAAAAGCCATCTAAGTGGGTTTTGATAATAGAGTCCCAGTCCTCGTTCGTCATAAAAACCATCAAATTATCTTTTCTAAATCCGGCATTATTTACCAATACTTCAATATGTGCATTGGGGTTAGCTTCTTCCCAAGCAAAAATTGCTTTATCAACTTCCACATTATCAGAAACATCAAAAGGCAAAAGCTCTCCTTTCCCCCCTTGTTTTTCAATCAGTTGTAATGTTTCTTTTGCGGCATCGTGGTTCGTGTTATAATTAACCAAAATAGTATATCCCATTTGCGATAGGGATAGGGCTATTGCTCTTCCAATTCCTCTGGAAGCTCCTGTGATTAGTGCATATTTCATAAGAAATCAAAGTTAGCGGTTATTTTTGCATTTACCAAGAAGTTCTTCATATCTTGTATGGTATCATGCTTTGGAGTATCCATTACAAAAGCGGGCACTATTGCACGAAGTTTTTCATAGCAGTTTCGGGTAATCGGCGACATATTTTCTTTTTCATTCACATATTCAAAAGCTTGAAGAATACCTATGAAATGGATAGCCAGCACTTCAAAGCTATTTTCGATGACTTGTTTTGTAAGCAAGGCGGAATTTGTTCCCATACTCACAATATCTTGGTTATCAGCATTTGTAGGAATAGTGTGAAGATAATTAGGATAACCTAAGGTTTGGTTTTCTGCTACTGTAGAAGTGGCTGTAAACTGCATTGCTTGCATCCCCAAGTTTAAACCCAGCGTACCTAAGTTTAAAAATGGCGGAAATTTTTCGTTTAACCTTGAATTTAACAAATAGTTCAATTGCCTTTCCATGAGTTGTGATATACGAATAACGGCAATTTTAAGTTTATCCATCTCTAATGAGATATAATCCCCATGAAAATTTCCTCCATGGTAAACGGTTCCTGTTTTGTAATCTACAACGGGATTGTCGTTAGAAGAGTTTACTTCGTTAATTACTGTTTGTTCCGTTTGCAAGAGGGTATCTAATACAGGCCCCAAAATTTGCGGCACACAGCGGAGTGAATAATACTCTTGCACTTTTTTTGCAAAATATTTTTCAATATGTTTTGTTTCGTAATAATCTTTTTTGCGGTAGCGAATTAATTGACTTCCTTTAAGGATATTGCCCATTGTTTGCGCTACTTCTTGCTGACCTTTATGTAATTTTTTATTACTTAATTCTATTGAGAAGTGGTCGTCACAAGAGTTAACCACTTCGTTTACCATAGCAGAGGCTAAGATAGAGAGATGTAATAGTTTTTTTGCATACACCAAGTTAACGATGCTAATTCCTGTCATACAAGAAGTACCGTTCATTAACGCCAGCCCTTCACGGAGATAAATTTTTAGTTTATTTAGTCCTAACTCATCAAGAACATCTTTTGTATTTCTGCATGTTCCTTTGTAATACACTTTTCCTTCTCCGATTAAAGCCAATGCAAGATGTGCCAATTGCACCAAATCGCCGCTGGCACCTACACTGCCGTGAGAAAATATAACAGGACAAATATCATGGTTTAAGAACTCTACCAATAGTTTTACTGTATCGGGGTGTACTCCGGAACACCCTTTCAACAAGCTAATTAGGCGACAAAGAATAGAGGCACGTACATAAATATCAGGAATTTCAGTACCTGTTCCTGTACAATGGCTCCTAATGAGATTATACTGGAGTTCTTTGATATTGTTTTCATCAATACGGTACTGCGCCATAGGGCCAAAACCGGTATTAATGCCGTAAATGATTTTATTTTTTGAAAAATTGGATAGAAAATTAAAACTTGCTTCTATTTCTTGCAAAAAAGTTTCAGAAATTGTAAAATTCTCTTTATTAAAAACAATTTTTTCTAAATGTGCCAAGTTAAAAATCGTTTCTTTATATTCCATATTGCATTTAAGATATTAAGAATTACTGCATTTCGATTTTTTTTTAAAAAACGAAAAACAGCGGCAAATATAATAAAAGTAAGTTGAATAGCCATCTTGATACCTCAATTGGGTGTATGACAAATTGCATTTTATATTTCGGTTTTCAATCAGTTGCTTATAGTTTTCAAGTAATAAACAAGTTATGGTTAATAATTTAATATTTTTTTGTTGTGGTGCTTTTCTTATTTCGTTATTTTTGTAAATGATTATCCGTATATATACCTAAATTCATTTTTGTAACTTACACACGCTACGAGTAGCCTATTAAACAGGGCTTCACCGGCATATCGCCGGTTGAACTTGTAGCAAAATTCATCAAGATATTTCTGTAAGAACTCCGGCTTTACATCATGGTAGGTATTGAGAAGTTGCCTTTTAGCGTTGCTGTGCAAAAGAAATTACAAGATAAAATGTCATAACCATTACGGAGGAAAAAATTGTTAACTTTCTTATTCTCACATTTTTATTAGAAAAACCAATATAAATACCAAAAGGAAGAAATAAGGTCCAATACATAAATCTATAAGAATATTATTGGGGATATTAAATTTATGCCCCTCATATTCAGTATAAACATCCTCTTTGGCGAATTATTTCGTCAGGCAAATGCCGAAACACTTGAAATAACGATTAAAGAACGTATTTGGTTGATAATCATAGAAATATTAACGGAATTAGCAGAGTTTATGGATTTTGAACTCAATTTTTTGTTAGAACACATATTCGCTGAAAATGAAAAACTTACAAAGTTGATAAATCTGAAGTCTATCGAAAAATCAGCTTAAACGGGAACTCCCGAAAGTTGACTTAATCATTTATCACTATTTTCTGTCGTGCTTGTTGTATATTAAAAAAACGCTAAAAGAAAAATTATAAAACAGCTATTCGATATTCGCCTACCAAAGGCATCGGCAAATGCTCGTACATGACAGAAAAACGAATTAACCAACTACAATCTGTCGTTATCAACTAAAGCGAATGTAAATTTTCCTGAGGCGCACAATTCACCTTTCACGTGTATTGTTCCTTCTACGAAAAATATGAGTGAGCGTTTGTTGGTAATACGGGCAGTAATTTCTAAAGTATCATTGGGTAGTGCAGGACGTTTGAAACGCACATCTGTCATTCCGGTAAAAAAGGGTGTTCTACCCGTAAGTTCTTCTTTCATTAAGATAGCAGCAGACTGTCCGATTATTTCACACAAAATAACTCCCGGTACAACAGGATTACCCGGGAAATGCCCTTGTAGAAAATACTCATTTCCGGTAATAAACAGTGTACCTTTGGCAACATGGCTACCATCTTCTTCTTTAACAACTTTTACTTCATCCACTAACAGCATCGGTTCTCGATGGGGGAGAAAGGATTTGATTTCTTCTCGGTTCATTTTAATTATGGATTAATAGTTTAAAAATTTAATATTTTCTAAAAGCAACGCAGCCGTTGTGTCCTCCGAATCCGAGCGAATTTGAGAGTGCAATGGTAATATTAGCTTTTCTTGCAGTGTGGGGCACGTAATCTAAATCACACTCAGGGTCGGGGCAATCTAAGCCGATGGTGGGCGGCACGATACTATTTTTCAGCGCCAAAACGGAAGCAATCGCTTCAAAGCCGCCGGCTGCGCCCAGCGCGTGACCTGTCATTGATTTATTGCTTGTAACCAATGTTTTGTAGGCAACTTCTTCGCCCAGCGCTAATTTAATGGCAAGCGTTTCGGTTTTGTCGTTCAGAGGGGTACCGGTTCCGTGTGCATTCACATGGATAAAATCTTCGGGGGTTAATTTTGCTTCTTGTGCGGCAAGTTTCATAGCTTTAGCAGCGCATGTGCCTTCGGGAAGCGGTGCGGTAAGATGGTGGGCATCGCAGGTGTTTCCATAGCCGGCTACTTCGGCGTAAATGTTCGCACCTCGTGCTAAGGCGTGTTCTAACTCTTCCAGAATGAGCACTCCGGCTCCTTCTCCCAGCACAAACCCCAAACGGCGACTATCAAACGGTAGTGATGCCAATTTCGGGTCTTCCACTTTTGTAAGCGCTTTTGCATTTGCAAATCCGCTGATTGCCAATTCGTGAACAGCAGCTTCAGCGCCCCCTGTAATGATGGCATCGGCGTAGCCATATTTAATGGCTCTGAACGCTTCGCCTATGGCGTGTGTAGCGGTAGCACAAGCCGTTACAACAGGTAGCGAAGGCCCCTGCGCATTGTGCGCAATGGCTACGTTACCCGCAGCAATATTGGCAATCATCATGGGGATAAAGAGGGGAGAAACCCACTGGCCACCTTCATCCAACATTTTTTGAGTTTGATTCACAAAAGTATCCATCCCCCCCACACCGGAGCCTATATAAACCCCTAACCGTTCAGGGTCCACTACAAGTTTGCTGTCTTCCATAGCCTGTTTAGCGGCAATTAACGCATACTGGGTGTATTTGTCTGTTCTGCGTATGGAAGAAGGGTCTAATCCTAACTCCTTCGGGTCATAATTTTTTACTTCCGCTGCAATTTTAACGGGAAGTTTCGATGAATCAATGCTTTTAATGTAATCTATTCCGGAAACCCCATTGATTAAGTTATCCCAAAACATTTCCACACTGTTCCCCAGCGGAGACACAATGCCCATTCCTGTAATTACTACTCGTTTCATATAAGTTTATTAAGATTTAAAATTTCATGACTTAACGTTGATATCCAAATTAGTTCACTACCAACTTTTTACTGTCCACTCTTTCCCCATTCAAAAAAAGTACGTAGTGATATATTCCCATAGACAAATCCGAAAGGGTAACTTTGGTTTGATAGTTTCCTTCGATTTGCGTTCCCAATGGTAAATTCTTTACTATTTGTCCCATATTGTTGTAAATACGAATTTCAATTCTGCCTTTTGTATAAATTTCGTAGTCAATGGTGGTAGCTCCGGTAATTGGGTTAGGAGTACACAGACCTATTATACCTTTTTTTTCGATTTTCGGTATATTTATATCGTTATTTTGTATAAATTTATCGTTTTTCGACTTTTTTATTTGGGGTAGGGTGGCTAACAGGGCGGTTTTGTTTTCCTCGTAATGCTGTTTGGTTTTGGGTTTTATCTCTTCCAAGCGGTAGCGCACACTGCCCGATTTTGCGCCACCCATAGTGTCTGCTTCCATCAATAAGTGAATGTACCCCAGGTCTATTACGGCAAAAACACTGTCTTGATAGCTGGGCGGGTTCATAATTCTGTCTTCGTACCAGTCCACAGCGGGTTGCCACTCCCGCTCTTTCACGTAGCAGCGGGTAGCCAGAAATTCTGCGGTATTAAACAACACAGATTCTTCATCTGTAAAGGAAGCAAAATAAGTGTTTAGGCTAAAGAAGTCTTGGTGGGTATAATGCTCTAATGCAAAGAGTTCGTGCAGGGCGGCAATAGCAAAGCGGCTTTTTGGATAGATTTCAATAATTTCTTTAAAGGCAAGTTCGGCGTTGGTATAATCCTCTTCTGCAAAGAAATCCAAACCGGCTAAGTAGAGAATTTCATCGTCCCCTTTTATGGGCGCGCCTGATTTGCCACCTTCGCAATCCCAAACAGGGTCCCATATATAGATGTTTTGGGGATAAAGATCGACTGGAGGGTAAAAATTATCACTCCAACAGTTGTATGTAACCACAGGTCTCAATAGCAAATGGGTATTCTTTACATCCCACCAAATTAAAGGGTCTTGATAAGTATTGCCCAAATTATTATCATCAATAATTTGATTATAACGGAAAAAGGTTGGAAAAGAAGTTGCTGAAGCATATAATTCTATAGAATAGCAGTCGCTAATAATTTGATAATCTGAAGGGTTGGGTTCTAACATCGTTCCGAACGAAGTATAACTGTTGTTATACAAACCAACGCCAAGATAACAACTATCAATGCGATTCCCCGTAAATTCTGCAACTGAATTATAAACTTCAATACCTGTGCCACAGTACGAAATTTTATTGTTTTTGATTGTGGTGGGCGCTACTACAGGAGCATCAGATAGCGTATGACCTGACGAATGCAAGGAAATGCCTGTTTCATAACCAAAAATAGTATTGTTGACAAGTCGAAAACCACGTAATCTGCTTAATTGTAGTGCGATAGTAGGGCTTTCATGGCCAATAAAATTACTGTTTCTAACCGAAGTAGCAGGATACTTAGCGTCTTGCCACGGCAAAACTCTACTATCATATTCAAATGAAGTTTGGTTGAAATAACAACTATCTATATAAGAAACACTTACAGATGTTAATACATCACTTCCTACATTAAAGGTACAATTTGATACATGTAATCGGGTGCCGCGATGCTTAAGTGGAGTATTATTAAAAGTACTATGGCTTATAGTATAGGTTTTATGATTATCATAAGATGCCCCTCCTCCAGCTTTTTCCAATAAAATCCCTCCGCTTAAATTCTCGAAAGTAGCATTTTTGCCTACGGTAAACCCACCGCTTTTAACATGAATGGCGTGCGTTATATTGTTATTTACGCCAATAATTTGTGCTCCGTTGCCAATAACCAAATGGCCATCTTCTTCTATGATGAGTTTGCCATTGCCATGAAAAGTGAATGTACAGTTATTTGGAATGGTTAAGGTAGCCCCATTACGCACACGTACCCTGCTGGAAATATCGGTAAATTGTTCTACCGTTACATCGCGCGTAATCTCAAAACCATCTGCCATAATATTGAGGGCGGGATCGCCGAAAATATTAAATGCGGCTTTACCATAATTGGGTACTAGTTGTAAGTACGATTCCAAAAAGGCTTCTCCAACAATGTGCGATAGATTTTGATAAATAGCCTTAGGAAAAAGAGCAGCAACGTCAAGATTTCCCATTAATCCCCTTTGTGTAGCATTTTGTTCATCTTCCTCTGGTGCATTGTAAGGTACAGGCTCTGAAGAAGCTACCATAGCAACAAATCCTTTATCCGAAAAAGAATGAGTAAGACGCTCTGCCAAGCATAGCATGTCCATTTGCCCCACAAAACAGGCGGCGGAAACGCAAAAAGGGGTTTTATATGTATTATTGAGACGGGGTAGTATATAATCTGCGGTTAACCCCATATTCCATGCATCCGGATACCCATGTGTGTGAAAACCTAGATAAGGAGCCCCTTGATTAAACAAATCCAACACCGCTTGCCGGAAAACTTCTTCCGGTTGTTGTTGATAGCCATCATAATAATTTACAACCTCCAAATTTTGTGTGTGTAGTACGGATGGTAAGTACTCATTTTGTAACCAACTATAATAAAGTTCACTGGGTGGCGGATTCCCATTTCCCGACAAAACCTTATTTCTCCACCCGCCAAAACTGGCTTCCGATTCAAAAAAGATGGTTTTCTCTACCATGTTGTAAAGTTTTTGTAAACCATCGTTAGGCAAAATGTTATTGGGTACGCAAAAGCGGCCAATATACAAGTCTCCTACATCATCATAAACCCCATTTCCATCTCTTGTAACACAAGAAAAGAAATAATCATGACCTTTACTAGCTTTCGAGCTCGGCATTCCCGTATTGCCCGCATCCACATCTCCTACCAGCAGCACGTATCCCAAATGCCCGTCGTAGGTGTGTTGGGCGTTTTGCCCCTCGTAAATCATACGAATGCACGTGCGAATACGCTGAAAATTCTTTAAGGCAGGAGACGCATTAGGAGTTTCATAGTAAAAACCAACCAAATCGGAAAGAATATCTTCTACGTTAAGTATCATTACATCAAATCCGTTGTAGATGGCTCTGTGGTGGGCAAGACGTAGAATTTCTTCGTTGGGTGGATTATTTGCAGGGAAAAATGGGTCTGCACAAATTATTAAATAATCTGCCACTATGTTGTTGACTTGAGCAGCATATTCAAGACGCATCCAATCAACACTCCCTTGTGTAAATCCTGCTTTTTCAAAAGCCTTGTCATTAACAGAGGCTTTAATTCCATAATCTTGATAGTTTAAAAAAGTGTGAGTGGCTACATTGTTAAAGATACCGGTATTTACATTTACGTTTGTGATTGGATTCACAAAAGACAAGGTAATGCTCATTTCGGTAGCCACCTGCAACTGCCCCGTTACCGGATTAAATAGCAGGGGATGCAGTTCTAACTGCACAAAATGTTGGTTGCGTAATGCGCCGTTTTCCAATACGGCATAACTCTCCACCGGTGTAAAGGCATTGGTTTGATACGCCACAGGATTGAGCGTAAACACTTGTTCCGGTTTTCCTTTGCCGTCTATTTGCCAATCGGGAACGGGATATACCCTGTAATCCTGCAAGGTTTGGCTTGTGGTAATTTGCACCGAGTAGTTTATCCCACTGCATTTGGGGATGGCAATGCGTTGGGTAATTACCGGCATTTCGGGTGCGCCCACCTCCCCTGCTGTGCCGTGCCCCGGAATGGAAAGACGTTGATAGGCAACCCCTTTTTCGGTGGTAGTGGTGGCATAAAAGCCCGGCAACTCCACCGTGAAACTTACCTGTTGGGAGTTGGAGGCGGTTAACGTAATTTGAGGCTGTGCAGGCACAGTGTCTGTAAGCCCAATCCAGGTTTGCGCCCATAAAGTTGTGATGCTAAATACAAGGGCGATAATAAGGGATAGATGTTTTTTCATTGTTTTATAACTTTTTTGTTAATAATTCCTTTTTCTGTGGTTATTTTAATAAAATATACTCCGTTAGGCAAATGCGTGATGTTAATGGCATGAGATTCCTCATTTCGCGAGTTTACACTGAACGTAGTGAAGTGCCTATTCGGAATGACATCATGCTTAGCCTTGTTTGAACCATCATTCCGAACACAGTGAGGAATCTCAATCCTTCTCCCGAAAACATCAAAAACCTCCACACTCGTCCACTTGTCCACTTGTCCACTCGTCCACTCAATCGTCAATCCCCCTGTGGTAGGATTCGGATAAACCACCACTTTCTGCATTCTGCATTCTGCATGCTCCTTTATCCCTACCTCATCTATGATATTCACTTCGTAAGTAAGAATATTGTTGCCGCTAAGTGCGGGGAAAGTAGCGTTGAGCATTTTGCAGCGCAAACGTTTGCCGATATGCTCTTCGGTAAGTGAGAAAAAGCCGTACTCGTTGGGAAGTTCTATGGGTTGTTCATAACCTTCTGTAATATCGAACCACCAAAATTGGGTAAGATTGCCTTCCACCAAATATTCCTTACTTAAATCAATGCCGGTTTCATAATGAATTTTACCGCCCTCAATGGTATTTTGGGGCCAATACACATATTCCCATGGAAAAGGGATGGTGGGTGGAATGCCCGAAAAAAACATTTGATTATAACTGCAATCTAACGCATGTAAATATACACCAACACTACTAATGTTTAAGGCATTCAAGCGGTTGTGCCGGCAATTAAGGTGGACTATTGATTTACAATTGGTTACGTCAAGGTGGGTTAACAGATTATTTACGCACGACAAATCTACCAATTTTATGCAGTTGCTCACATCAAGCGTGGTTAATTGATTGTTGTCGCAATTCAATTCTTCCAATCTACTTTTATTATGGATGTTGGTAATAGAGGTTAGCAGATTGTTGCTGCAATCTAAATGGGTTAAAGCATGACAATCGGTTACATCGAGTGTGGTGAGTTGATTGTTTTTACACGACAACTCTTTTAGTTTTGTTGCATTGCTTACATCAAGCGTAATTAATTCGTTGTTATCGCAATAGAGTTCTTGCAGGTTTTTATTATGGCTTATATCAAGGGAGGTTAACTGGTTGTTTTCGCAATAGAGTTGCTGTAATTTATTATTGTTACTTAATTCAAGAGAAGTCAGGTTGTTGTTTTTGCAATCTAAATGCAGTAAGTTTGGGCTGGTACTTACATCAAGAGAAACAAGATTGTTGTTTCTGCATTCCAAATGCACTAAAGAAGCAGAATGCGGGGCAAGATGCGTGATTTGATTGTTATTGCAAATTAATTTTTGCAAACCGTGATTAAGAATTAATTGATTATTTGCCAAATAATTATTGCTGCAATTTAATTCGGTAAGTGTAGGGATAGTATTCATGTTAATGTTTGTAAACAGATTGTCCATACAGTCAATTCTATTTAAAGCATTACAATTATCTACATTTATATCGTCAAATGTTGATAATCTATTGTGCTCACAAAACAACATCTCTAAATTCGGACAATTAATAATTGTTATTGTCGTCAATTGATTTTCAAGGCAGCCTAATCTATCTATGATCGGACAATTTTCTAAATAAATAGTTTCTAATTTATTCCATCTACAATATAACCCAAGTAAAGAAATACAATTTTTTGCTTTGATGGATGTTAAATTGTTGCTCGTACAAATTATTCTTGATAAATATGTCCACTTACTACAATCTAAATGACCTGCAAGATTTTTGCTTTGCCAACCAGTAGTATTATTTTCATGTTTTTCTATTGAAATTAATCTTTTTGGTATTTCACTATTCCATTCCAAACGTATTACTTTGCTTACCCACGCTTCATCCGTCATCCAGCTCAGTGTATCGGATAGTTGTAGTCCCAATCTTTGCGCATTAATTTCGCCGGCTATGGCGGAGGGTTGTCGCAGAAACATACGTAATCCCTCTTTGTCGTCTTCGTGGTAGGTTTGGGCAAGGGAGAGGTGGCATATTGCTAAGAATGCGGCGAGGAGGGAGAAGAAGAGAGGGAAGCTGTTTTTCATTGAGTTTATAAGTGTATAGGTTTATGGGTTTAATTCTTAACAAATTTCTGAACGCTAATTCTCGTTTCTGAAATAATGCGAATGAAATAAATGCCGTTAGTTAAATTAGAAACGTTTACATCTGTTACCTTGCTATCATTATTTTGCGAAATAACTGTTTGCCCTAAGAAGTTAATGATTTCAACTTTATCGAAGTGATAATCAGCAGAGATTCTGATATTGCCTTTTGCAGGGTTTGGAACAATAGAGAAGCCCATTTTTGTTGCTTCGAGGATACCTACACAAGGGGATACGGTTTTAGAGGCTTCTGTATTTCCTAACTCACAGTTGGCAACAACAGTATAAGTATTATATACATTCTGACTTACAGTTTCGTCAGTATATGTCTTTTCTGTTAACCCTGTTTTAATTACTTTACTGTTTCTTTTAATATCAAAAGAATGTGCTTCAGCAGAAGCAGACCAATCAATTTGAATTGCTGCACAGTTATTAATATATTGAGCATTTATACTGTATGGGGGCGAACAATTTGGACAAGCTTGAATAAGTAATGAGATAGCCTCAGAAGTTCCTCCGGAAACACAACTTGCAGTTACCGACCATGTATAAGCTTTAACTGGGTCATTATTTGTATCTATAAAAGTAGTTTCAGGATAACCGGTAGCAAGAACATCTACAATGTAGTGGTTATCAACTCTTTTGATAGTATAAACCGCAGTAGGGTTACTCGCTGGGGCATCCCAAGTTAATACAGCATGGCACTCCTCGTTATAGTTTATATTCAAATTTGTTGCCTTATCTTCACACGAATCTTGTATCCATGCAGCTTGTACCCAGCTATAACCTGTCCTAACAGTCTCAGTTAGTGAATAAAACTCGTCGTAGTAGCCTCCAAAATAAACAAGATCGGATTTATAAGGTACATAACTTATGTTGGGAACTGTATAATCTACATTTGTGGCAGGGAAACCAGCACCAACATAGTAAACCACGCCAAACCAAATTTCTTGAGTTCCGTTTATTATAACAGGATTTGTAAGGTCAACAATAGTATTTGTTCCAAGAGTGTAATTAGGAACTTCCTGATCAACTACCATTGTACCATAATCCCATTCCAAATTATCTAATGGGCCGGTAACAGAACCGCCAACATATACTCTTACACGCGGGTTTGCCCAAAACTCTGCCTGATTGCCAAGACGAAATCTAATCTTTGTAATGTAGTTTCCTGCGTATTCTGCGAGGTCGGCAGGTTCGAATCTTGAAAAAGGTCCCCACTCGTCGTTAAAGGCATGACCCCATTTAACGGGGTTTTTTGCCCAAGTTAGCCACACATTTCCTCTTTCATCATCCATTTCATCAATTTCCTCTGTTTCATTGATATTGGTATATAGAGACTGAATGCCAACATACTTTTGCGAAACTCCTGAAAACGGTATCAAGAGCGCAAGTATCAAAATAAATAAGATTTTTTTCATCTGTTTAAAATTTATAATTATTGTTTTGTTCGGGGCAAAGATAATAATTAATTACTTACGTATGCCGGTTGCTCTGCTCTGTAAAGCAAGAATTAATACAAATTCATTCAATAAAACAAACCTTACCACTCCAACACACAAGCCCCCGTTGAAAAACCTGCCCCAAACGCACTCATTACTATTAAATCACCATCCTTGAGCTGGCCATCTTTATTCATTTCATCTAATAATAACGGAATACTTGCCGATGAAGTATTCCCATATTTATGAATGTTTTTGGGAAACTTCTCGTCTTTTTCGCCTAAATAATCACGAATAGTATCCATTATTCTAACATTGGCTTGGTGTAGCAAATAATAAGAGACTTCTTGTTGGGTAACATTTGCCTCTTGCATCACACAATTAATGTCGTTGATAGAAGCGGTAACCGCCATCTTATATACGTCTTTCCCATTCATTACCAAAGGTTTAAACTCTTCTCTTTTGTTGAAGGGATTATATTCCAATTTCCTTTGGTAATAAAGAGGTTGTATCGCCGAGAAAGTTGTCAGGTGCATCGATTTTAAGCTATTTCCTTGGGTTACAATAGTGGCGGCGGCGCCATCGCCAAATAAAACACTGGTTTCGCGCATACTCCAGTCCACAATTTTGGAAGGTTCCTCAGCGCAAACAATAAGTATATTTTTTGCTTTTCCCGAGTCTAAGTATGCTGCTGCCATATCTAAGGCGTAAATAAACCCCGAACAAGCGCTGTTTAAGTCAATACAAGGACAATCAGCGCCAATTTCACCTTGAATAATGCAACTCAGCGCCGGCGTTACGTAGTTATTAACTGTGTTTGAGCAAATGATAAAGTCAATATCTTTTGCAGCCAAATTAGCATTCTGTAATGCTTCGTTACAAGCAGCTACCCCAAGTTCTACCAACGATTCCTCCGAAAGAATCCTACGCTGGGAAATCCCTGTGCGCGTTGAAATCCATTCATGGCTGGTATCCAAAATTTCTGATAACATATCGTTGGTTACCGTTAAGGTGGGTAATGCACTTCCTGTTCCAATTATTTTCATAAACTCTTTTTTTTAATGGCTGCAAAAAAAGCAGCCATTCAGAAGCTATTTTCAAAAATGATTTGTTCAAACTAATTAAATGTTAGTAAATGTTAAAATTTGGGGCGAAAAGTGATTATTTGGGGCGAAAATCAAGAATTAAGAAAAGAAGTTTCCAACAATAACTATATTTTTGCAACCGTTAAAAAATCTTAATGAAACGACTTTTTTCTAAACTTCTTTCCTTTTTCTATTTTTGGAACTTTAGAAATAGTCCCTATTCAAAAAAGCGAAGAAAAGCGATGAAAGGAGAGAAATATATCTCTCGAAAAAGGAAAACTCCCTCTTTAAAAAAAACAGAATTAGTTGTTTTTAAAGATGATAAAGGCATCGTAAGTTTTTCAATCCATATAGAAGCGCTTTACTATATTGAATCTGACACTAATTACATTACTATATTTTATAGCGACCAGAAAAAATTGGAGAAACATCTAATGCGTTCCTCTTTAAAAATGGTGTTAGAACAAAATGTGAATGAGAACTTAATTCGCTGTCATCGTTCTTATATCGTTAATTTTGAAAAAGTTAAATTATATAAAAAAGATAAGGATGGGGGTATCATTGAATTATCTAATGATGCATTGCCCTCTATACCTGTTTCTAAATCGTATCTTGAGAATGTATTACATAAATTTAATATCCAATAAACGACAAAGCAAATGAAAATTTTAGTACTTGCCAAACAAGTTCCCGATACGCGCAATGTTGGGAAAGATGCCATGAAAGAAGATGGCACAGTGAACCGGGCAGTTTTGCCTGCTATTTTTAACCCTGATGATCTGTGCGCTTTAGAGATGGCCTTAGAAGCCAAAGACAGGCTAAAGAATGCAGAGGTATATGTGATCACGATGGGTCCGTCAAGGGCGGCTGAGATTATCCGAGAATCAATCTATCGTGGGGCTGATAAAGGGTTTTTGCTTACCGACAGAAAATTTGCCGGTTCCGACACCTTAGCAACCTCTTACGCCATTTCGCAAGCGGCTAAACTATTGCAACCCGACCTTATTTTCTGCGGTTTGCAAGCTATTGACGGAGATACCGCGCAAGTGGGTCCACAAACTGCTGAAAAATTAGCATTGCCGCAAATTACATACGCAGAAGAGATTCTTGAAATTGACAACCAAGCCATTGTGTTGAAACGGAGATTAGAACGTGGAGTAGAAATAGTAAAAGCAACCCTCCCTGTGTTAGTTACGGTACATGGCTCTGCGCCCGCTTGTCGTTCGAGAAATGCAAAACGTCTCATGCAATTTAAAAAAGCAAAAGCGCTTTCTGAAATGCAAGAAACAGCAAGCGATTATACGAATGCGATAGAGGATAATAAGCACCTGCTCATTGAAGAATGGAGCGCCGATTTTGTAAAAGCTGATGAAAAATTTCTTGGACTCACCGGTTCCCCAACTAAAGTAAAAAAAATTGACAACGTGGTGCTTACGCAAAAAGAAAACAAAACACTCTCTGCCTCAGATGCAGAGGTTGAAATACTCATTACTGAACTTCTCGAATCAAGAGTAATTGGGTAAAATTAATCATTAATCATTAATCACTAATCATTATGAACATATTCGTTTACTGTGAAATCACAGAAGAAAAACAAATTGCAGAAGTTTCTTTGGAACTGCTGTCCAAAGGAAGGAAATTGGCAGAGCAGCTTGGCGTGAAATTAGAAGCACTGGTTTTTACTGATAAAGTAGGAGTAGTGTTAGATAGAATCAACGATTTTGGTGTGGATGTCATTCATTTGGCAGAACATACAGAATTGTTTCCCTATCGCACTATGCCTCATTTTAAGTTAGTGCAGGCAGTTTTTGAACAGGAGAAACCTCAGATTGCCCTATTTGGAGCTACCTCTGTGGGGCGCGATTTGGCCCCTCGCGTAGCCTCCGCACTCCGCTGCGGGCTAACTGCCGATTGTACGTCATTAGAAATTGGAAACCATATAGAAAATAAAACAAACACGGAGTATAAAAATTTGCTGTATCAAATTCGGCCGGCTTTTGGAGGAAACATCATTGCAACCATTATAAATCCTGAAACCCGCCCCCAAATGGCAACCGTGAGAGAAGGGGTAATGAAACTTGAAGAAGCTAATTTGAGAAAAACTGCCGAAATAAAAAAGCTTGTCTGTGAAAAGTATCTAAAACCCGAAGATTTTGCTATTGAGATTATTGAACGCCATATTGAACCGCAAAAAGTAAACTTGAAAGCGGCAAATATAATTGTTGCCGGTGGCTACGGCGTAGGTTCTAAAGAGAACTTTAAACTGTTATACGATTTGGCTTCAGTGCTGGGAGGCGAAGTAGCTGCTACACGTGCCGCAGTGGATGCCGGATACAGCGAACACGAACGACAAGTAGGGCAAACCGGCGTAACCGTGCGCCCCAAGTTGTACATTGCCTGCGGAATTTCAGGAGCTGTGCAACATAGAGCAGGAATGGACCAAGCCGCGAAAATCATATCCATTAACACCGACCCAAACGCACCACTCAATACCATAGCCGACTACGCTATAACCGGAGACCTAACCCAAGTACTCCCGAAAATGATCACGTATTACAAAAAACATAGTAAGTAAAAAAATTAGGGCGTATGATGAAAAATATTAGAAATTTTTGCACCCATTGCATTGGTTCTTAGTGTTTAAAATGCCTTACCCCTGTAAAAACCATACTTATTCCTAATTCATTACAGGCTTTAATTGAGTCTTCGTCGCGAAGCGAGCCTCCGGGTTGTATGATAGCAGTAACCCCGTATTCTTTTGCCATCCTAACCACGTCATCGAAAGGGAAAAAGGCATCGCTGGCAAGCGCTATTCCATTAGCAAATCCTGCTTTTTTAGCTTGTTCTAATGCAATATTGGCAGCGCCAACTCTGTTCATTTGCCCCGCACCTACCCCCACTGTACGCAACCCTTTTGCCAAAGTTATAGCATTCGATTTTACGTGTTTACATACTTTCATGGCGAAAATTAGGTCGTGCATCTCAGCTTCCGATGGAGCTTTTTCTGTAACAACGTTGTATGAGTAGTCTTGCGCGACTAAGCTATCGGTTTCTTGTATTAATACCCCTCCGTTTACACTTAAAAAAAGATTTTTATCTTCCTTTATACGAGCTCGTTCAAAGGTCATTAAACGAATGTTTTTCTTAGCGGTTAATATTTTCAGTGCATTTTCTGTAAAATTTGGAGCTAAAATAATTTCGAGGAAAACATTTTTCATTAATTCTGCTGTGTTTTCATCAATGGTTTGATTTGTAGCCACTATCCCTCCGAAAATTGAGACGGGGTCTGCTTCGTAGCAGCGATGCCACGCCTCTTCCACACTTTCTCCTATACCCACGCCGCACGGGTTTTTGTGTTTTATTGCCACCATAACCGGTTCATCTTCAAATTCCTTCACAATATTAAGTGCGGCATCGCCATCTTGAATATTATTGTAAGACAGCTCTTTCCCGTGTAGTTGTTGGGCAAAAGCCATCGAAAAACCCTGCTCTTTTCCGGAATAAAAACTTGCTTTTTGATGCGGATTTTCCCCATACCGCAAGGTTTGTTTCTTCGTAAAGGTTAACGTTAGGTTTTCTGGCTCATTTTCACCTAATTGCGCAGTAAAATAAGCGGCAATAGTTGCGTCGTATGCCGCGGTATGTCTAAAGGCTTTAGCCGCCAATTGTTGACGGGTTTCGAAAGTAGTATCTCCGTGAATACTAATCTCTTCAATTACTTTAGGGTAATCGGCGGTATCGCAAACAACAGTTACAAAGAGGTGGTTTTTAGCAGCGCTCCGCAACATGCTTGGTCCTCCAATATCAATATTTTCAATCACTTCGTCAAGAGTAACGGTCTCTTTAGCAATAGTTTCTTTAAAAGGATAAAGATTCACCACTACTAAATCAATGGGGGCAATTTGGTTTTCTTTCGCCTGCCTCACATGCTTAGCGTTATTTCTCAAACACAGTAAGCCGCCGTGTACTTTGGGGTGTAGGGTCTTCACGCGCCCGTCCATGATTTCCGGGAATCCGGTTACTTCTTCCACCATTTTTACCGGTATTCCGTTTTCTTGCAGCAGTTTATAAGTGCCTCCTGTAGAAATTATTTCATAGTTGAAAGAAAGCAGTTGCTTTGCAAAATTGAGCACCCCTTCTTTGTTGCTTACACTAATTAGTGCTTTTTTCATAATTTTTTCTCTAATCCTAAAATAGTTTCGTCAAACCAATCTGAGAAAATCATTGATAAACTTCGTTGATACACTTTTTGAAAAATATATTCATCAGAAGTTTTGTTTCTTTCAATGGTTTCCGGGTGTTGAAGCGGTAAAATGGGTGCCGTTTCTTTCATTAGTTTTCTAATACGTCGTTTTCTATTTTTAAATCCAACATTTGTTACCAAATTCACGTTGGGAGAGATACACAATCCCCCCTTCATCCAAATATGGAAATTATATTGGTATTCCCAATAGTCTAAACTATGTTTGCTGAGCGTATTATAAATACGTTGGCAAAAGTTTCTTTCCTGTGTGCTGTTAACATATTTATCAATTATTCTGAAAGCTTCTTCTTGTGTAGTCTTTAATTTCAGCTCAAAGCCTTCCCACGCACGTTTCCACGTAGCAAAACCCCAAATAAACGAATAAGCCGTAAAATGGTAGGAATCTTTGAGGTACCTTTTCTTCCTTTTTAAATAATTAGCTCCAATGTGCATAATTTCAGGGGTATCTCGGTATTTTTCTAAGAGTTGTTCGCAGTAATGAAAAAAATCAAGGTTAGGCAAAGTATCATCAAACAGAATAATACCTTCCTCTTCGTGTTCAAAAAACCACGAAATAGCTTTATATACATTTTTCGATTTTCCGATATGCTTTTCGTGAAAGAGAAATTTTGTTTCACATTTCCACTCCGGCATAATTACCGAGCGTGTTCTTAAACAGGTTTGGTAGTCAATCGAAATGGCTCTGTTTGCACCGTCTGCCGCAACATAGAGTTTTTTAGGTTTAATTTTCCGTATGATTTGAAACAAATTATGAGTTTCTTCCACACGATTATACAATACTAACAAAATGGGGGTGTTAAACATAATATCATGATATTTTGAAGGGCGAAAATAGAAAAAAATATGAAGTTTATTTTTGTAGTTATTAATGAAAAAAACTTAATTTTGCCGTCGGTTCAATAATTGATAGATAGCACGAAGACCGCCGTATTATTATAAGCCATCAAAAGTAAAAACCTTGAACTCATTATCATGCATTCTGTTTGTTTTCATTTCCAAGTAAATCAACCGTACATCTTGCGTACGTATCGCTTCTTCGATATTAACAAGAAGCATGACTATTTTGATGTTTATCAGAATAATTATTGGATTAATCGTTTGGCTGAAAGGAGTTATCTTCCTGCAAATCAAATGATATTAGATGTCATTGAAAAATATGGAAACGAGGTATCATTCAGTTTTAGCATTTCCGGCACAACCATCAATCTCTTCAAAGAATATTGTCCGGAAGTGATAGAAAGTTTTAGAAAACTTATAGCCACAGGCCGTGTAGAGATTACCGGAAACACCTTTTCGCATAGTTTAGCCTCTATCAACAATAAATCAACATTTGTAGAGCAAGTAAAACTGCAAGAAAAACTATTGTATGATACTTTTGGAGTAAAGCCTGTTACTTTTTGTAATACTGAAATTATTTACTCTGACGATATTGGCGAATGGCTGTTTGGGTTAGGTTATCGTGTGGTGTTGATTGAGGGAGCCAAACATATTTTGGGCTGGAAAAGCCCTTGTTATCTGTATTGTAATCCCTTTCAAGTAGAACAAAAGCTTTTGTTGAGAAGCTACCAGCTTTGCGATGATATTACCCTACGTTTCTCTGATAGAAACTGGTGTGAATATCCGCTTACCGCAGAAAAATATATCAACTTCTTGAGCGGGATTGCTTCCGACGCACAGTTTATAAACCTTTTCTTTGATTACGAAACTATTGGAGATTACCACCCCAAAGAAACCGGTATTTTCGATTTTTTTCAGACGCTTTTTTCACAATTAGCAACATCAAGAAAATTTAGTTTTCTGATGCCGAAGAATGTGTTGAAGTTAAAAACACAAGCCACTACGATTCATATTCCATGGCCTACTTCTTGTTCCGGCGATGAAAAAGATATAAACGAGTGGTTAGGGAATGAACTGCAACAAGAAGCATTTGAGCAACTTTACAAGTTGGAGCCACTTTATTTGGCTTCAAAAAACGAAGTTGCTAAGCTGGCGTGGCTCAAGCTGCAAAATGCACTATACTATAATTTTATGGGTACAAAATGGTTTCCGCAAACCGCCGTAAAAAAGCATTTCGAAGTTTATCCCTCTCCCTATCAGGCATTTATTAACTATATGAATGTGCTGAATGATGTGAAATTGCAATTGGAGGGTTAGATAAACTAAAAAGATTACGATATTTGCCAAAAAATATTAACACAATATAATGACAGCATTTGTATTTCCCGGGCAGGGTGCCCAATTTGTTGGAATGGGTAAAGAATTGTACGATAATTACCCTGAAGCTAAAAAAATGTTTGAACTCGCCAACAACATTTTAGGTTTTCCTATAACAGATAAGATGTTTTATGGCGCTGATGCCGACCTAAAAGAAACGCACATTACGCAGCCTTCCATTTTTCTTCACTCTGTTATTGCGTGTAAGATGCTGAATGACGGAGTTGTTCCTTGTATGGTTGCCGGCCATTCGTTGGGAGAGTTTAGCGCTTTGGTTGCTGCTGGGGCGCTCTCTTTTGAAGCTGGCTTACGGTTAGTATCGCAACGGGCTAATGCCATGCAGAAAGCATGTGTGCTACATCCGTCGGGAATGGCGGTAGTTATTGGCTTTGACGATGATAAAGCAAAAGAGATTTGCGAAACTATTGATGAAGTTGTAGCGCCAGCCAATTACAATTGTCCCGGTCAATTGGCCATATCCGGTACTATGAAGGGTTTGGAGTTGGCAAGCGAGGCGTTAAAAGCAGCCGGTGCAAAACGGGTTCTTATGCTGAATGTGGGGGGAGCTTTTCACTCCCCGTTGATGCTTCCCGCACAAGAAGAGTTGGCAATTGCCATTGAAAATACTACTTTTCAACAACCTGTTTGTCCGGTATATCAAAATTATGCAGCGTTGCCCAGCACAAATCCGGAAACTATAAAGAAGAATTTAATCCAGCAACTTACTGCACCGGTGCTATGGACAAAAACCGTTCAAAACATGGTGCACGACGGCGCAACCACTTTTGTTGAGTTTGGACCGGGGGAGGTTCTTCAAGGCTTGATTAAAAAGATTGCAAGCGATGTTGAAGTTTCAGGAAAGAAATAGCAAATGATTCGTTTTTTCGATATTCTGTTTTCATTTTTAGGGTTAATTATTTTATCTCCGTTTCTGTTCATTATTTCTTTATTCATTGTATTAACCACAGGCAATAGTTTTTTTTTCACCCAGAAGCGAGTAGGGAAGCACAACAAAGAGTTTACGCTTCTTAAATTCCGCACGATGCGAAAAGATTCAGATAAAACAGGGCTACTCACTGTTGGAACAAGGGATGCCCGTATTACAAAAGTGGGTTATTTTTTGCGTAAATACAAATTAGACGAGTTGCCCCAGCTTGTTAACGTGCTTGTTGGCAGTATGAGCTTAGTGGGCCCGCGCCCCGAAGTGAGAAAATATGTTGATTTATACTTTGATGAACAAAAGCGAGTCTTAGAGGTGCGCCCCGGTATAACCGATTACGCCTCCATAATATATAGGGACGAAAACAAGATTTTAGCACAGTTTGATGAGCCTGAAAAGCATTATATTGAAGTAATAATGCCCCAAAAGCTACAATTGAATCTTAGATACATTGATAATTACACCATCAAAGAGTATTTTCGAATTTTACTATTAACTTTACGTGCTATTACTACCTTCGACAAAACAAGCCATAAACGATTCAAAGGATAAGTTGATAGATGATCTTTATGCAGAAGTTGCGGGAAATGTGCTCTGCCACCCGCGCAGGCGTGAGTTTGCTGGGAATAAGCGATACCGCAGAGAAATTGGGCTTTAAAACAATGGGCGCAAGGTTGAGTTTTGAGAAATTGGCAGAAGATGTGCCATTGCCGTGCATTGTGCATTGGCGGCAAGAGCATTTTGTGGTGGTGTATGATATAAAATTGCAGAAAAGCAGAAAGCAGAACGCAGAAAGCAGAACGCAGAAAGCAGAACGCAGAAAGCAGAACGCAGAAAGCAGAACGCAGAAAGCAGAACGCAGAAAGCAGAAAGCAGAAAGCAGAAAGCAGAAAAGGATGAACAGGAAAGTGAAAGTTGTATGCAAGAGAAAACCCTTCTTCCTTCTGCCTTCGTGCCTTCTGCAAGCAAACCCTGCGGGTTTGTAAGAGTGGCAGACCCCGGGCATGGGTTAATAAAATTCACCATTGAGGAGTTTTGCAATAACTGGCTGAGTATGAAAAAAGATGGCGGACAAAATTCTCTTACTTCAAATTACTAAACAAAATTAAGTGGTTTTTCTTTATTTTTGCCGCAATATTAACCAAAAAAATATGATTTAACAAATTAACTTAGAACCCCTAAATAAAAAAGCGTTCTTAGCTTTATTCTTGGAAACTGAATCTTCGCAAATTCAACCATTTTAAATTAAATCTTCTTTTAAGATTTAATCACACGACAGGGGTAGTGCCCGAACGCTCACGTTCGGCGTGAGCATTACTTATTTGTCGTGTAAGGTAGCGAAGACCTCAGTTTCCAAATAAAGTGAAGTTTCACGCTTTCTTATTGCGGTAAAAATAAAACGCAATGAAAAATGAAGACTTCCTACCGAGTTTACATATAGGAAGAATGATAAAAAAGCTTGCCACTCAAAAAGGTATCGCTTCCAAGAAAATAGCCACTACCATTCATCGCTACCAAAACAACGCCGATAAAATATTTTGGTTGAATGATATGGATACGGAAGATGTGATACGTATTTCATATTTATCCTTAAATCCGCAACTATTTTTTTAGAATAATTAACAAAGCGTTGTAAATAAAATATTTGCAACGCTTTTGCTATTTAAAAAATTTCACTTATTTTTGTGGTGTAAAACAATAAAACAGTGAATTTTAGATAGGTATGGCAAAAATACAAAAAATTTCAAAAAACATTACTCCATTTGCAGGAGTTTTTTACGTAAATGAACAATTTAATCGTTCAGGGTTAGGTAAACTTATTGATAAACAGCTTGGTAAAAGATCGTCTACCAAAGATTATTCATATAGTAATCTTATCGGTA
>Ga0209737_10000326_pt1 | contig 41563 bp, 37 predicted proteins | sample TergutCu122P3_FD_187284 | JGI IMG/M metagenome (GOLD analysis project Ga0209737, IMG submission 187284) | Cubitermes ugandensis P3 segment gut microbial communities from Kakamega Forest, Kenya - Cu122 P3 (SPAdes) (version 2) | ecosystem: Host-associated > Arthropoda: Insects > Digestive system...
TCGTTGTGGTCGGTCACGTACGAGAGTACGCTCCCTTCCACGCCTCCTTGCTTCCTAGAATCTGCGCCATTTCGACGCCGCGGCAGGCCGATGAGGCGAGTGCGATAGCGGCGCAGGGGGCGCTGCCCCCTCAAAATGCCTAACCGCCGGCAACACTGCCCATCGAAAAGATCGGCAGGTACATGCCAATCATCATGCCACCCACCAGACCGCCCAGCAGAACCATCATGAGCGGCTCGATCAACGACATGAGCTTGCCAATCGCATCGTCGACTTCTTCGTCGTAAAAATCGGCAATTTTAACGAGCATGATATCCAGGGCACCCGTTTCCTCGCCCACGCGAATCATGGCCACCACCATGTTGGGAAATATACCGCTGATCATAAGGGGATCGGCCAGTGTCGAGCCTTCCGAAAGCCGCTGGCGCGCATAGATGATGCTCTCCTGAACGCGTATGTTGCCCGCAGACTCGCTCACTATCGCCAGACCATCCATGAGCGGCACACCCGAGGCCATGATCGTCCCCATCGTACGCGTAAACCTGGATACGGCCGTTTTGCGAATCAAATCACCCACCGCAGGCAAGCCGAGGGCCACCATATCGGCAAAGCGGCGTACTTTGTGAATCTTGAGCAGATAGTGCAAGCCGATGGGAATCGCGATACAGGCAATGGCAACATAAGCGATGTTCTTGGCCATCCAGTCTGACGAATCGACGAGGAATTGGGTGATGCCGGGCAACTGACCGCCCATTGACGAAAACATATCCTCAAAGGCGGGGATAACCTTCCACAACATGAACACGAGGATCAGCACGGCCACGACCAGGGTGCCAATGGGATAGGTCAGGGCGCCTTTAACCTTGCGCTTGATGGCATCGCTCTTCTCGATCTGGACGCAGAGGCGAGTGAGGATGGCATCAAGCACACCACCCACTTCGCCTGCAGCCACCAAAGCGCAGTAAAGGGAGTCAAACACCTGGGGATGCTTTCGCAGGGCATCGCCGAAGGTCAGCCCCGACTCGACGTCTGCCTTGACCGCCGCCTGAACACGCCTGAAGTGAATGTTTTTTTCCTGGCTGGCCAGGAGATCAAGCGCCTGAACGATGGGGAGGCCGGCATCGATCATGGTGGACAGCTGGCGGGTAAAAATTACCAGCTCGCGGCTGGTAATGCCGCTCGTACCAGGCAGCTTGATGGCCATGGCATCGGGCTTGCGCTTAACGCTGACCACCGCCATGCCATTGGACATCATCTTGTGCTCGACCACTTCAGGGGAGGGGGCCTCCATTTCGCCTCTGCGGCGCTCACCTGTCTGGGTTTTGACGACATATTGATAAGTAGCCATGGGGGCTCCTTCTCGAAGGTGGGTAATGTCAGATTCAGACGACGCCCAGCATCGACCTGAGTTCAGGCAAATCGCCGGCACGCGCCAATGCTTCGTCGAGGGTTATCGTACCCGTTTGGTACAGCTCTGCAAGCGACTGATTCATCGTCTGCATGTTGCTCTTGCGCTGGTTGAGCTGCATCGTCGAGTATATCTGGTGGATCTTATCCTCGCGGATGATATTTCGAATGGCAGGGGTGGCCAGCATAATCTCAAGCGCCAAAACGCGGCCCGAGCCAGAAGCACGGGGCAAAAGCTGCTGACAAATCACACCTTCCAGAACAAACGACAGCTGCGTCCTGACCTGTTCCTGCTGATTTGCCGGATACACGTCGATGATGCGATTGATCGTCTGAGCACAGCTGTTCGTGTGCAGGGTCGACAGCACCAGGTGGCCTGTTTCTGCCAGTACGAGTGCTGTCTCGACCGATTCCCTGTCCCGCAGCTCTCCCAGAAGGACGACATCCGGATCCTGTCGCAGGATATATCGGCTGGCCGTGCGATAGCTCTCTGTATCGGTTCCGACTTCGCGCTGATTGATGAGGGCCTGCCGGTTTTTATGCACATACTCGATCGGATCTTCGATGGTGATGATGTGCTTTCGAAACGTCGCATTGATGTGATCGATAAGTGACGCAAGTGTCGTCGACTTGCCGGAGCCCGTGGCACCGGTCACAAGCACCAGGCCACGCGGAAGCTCCGCAAGACCCCGGATGACTGGCGGCAAACCCAGCTCAGAAAATGATCTTATGCGAGCCGGAATCAAACGAAAAGCCCCTGACACGGACCCGCGCTGAAAAAAAATATTGCCGCGAAAACGCGCCAGTTCTCCCAGCCCAAATGAAAAATCGAGCTCACTCTCGGCTTCGAAACGGCGGCGCTGTTCCTCGGTGAGGATGCTCACGCACAGGGCACGCGTCTGTGCAGGGGTGAGCGGATCGGATTTCAGGGCCACGAGTACACCATCAATACGAAGCTGGGGAGGCGCCCCCTGAGACAAATGCAAATCACTTGCCCCTTCTTTGACCATCAGCGCCAAAAGCTGCTCCATCGTACTGCGAACTTGATCCATGCACCACCCTCAAGCAATCATGACCCGGCCAAGGCCACGCTGACCCATGCCACAAACGCTCCAACAGCGCTGCGCTTACGGCCGGTAATTCTACCGCAGTCGGCCTCCCAAGACAAAGAAAACGTGCACAGGTGCCTGTCCATTTCGCATGCAGACAGGCGGACGCAGCAGACGAACGCGCTGCGGCGCGCCCTGCATAGGGATAGGGACATTACCCTGTAGGGGCGGTTCGCGAACCGCCCCTACTAATGCATGCGGACAAACCGGGCCATGAAGAAACCATCGCATTTATCCTGACCGGGCAGAAGCTTGAGTGTCGGCGCCAGCCCCCGTTCTCCAAGGCATGCCAACCCAAGGCCAGAGAGTGCATAGTTCTCGTGGCGCTCCAGAAATGCTGAAACCTGATCTTCGCATTCTGCACGCGTGATTGTGCACACCGCATACAAAAGCAGCCCTCCGACGCGAAGATGCTTCGACACGCTGTCGAGCATCCCCTTCTGGAGTTCGGCGAGTACAGCTATATCGGCAGCATGCCGAAGAAGCTTGGCTTCGGGGTGACGGCGCAATACCCCAAGGCCGGTGCAGGGTGCGTCGAGCAAAATGGCATCAAAGGGTGCCATGGGCACGCTGCCCGGCAGCAGTAAATCCCTGACCTTCGTCAGATGAGACTGAGCGGAGAAGTGCCGGCGCTGGCTCGTCCCCAGCCGCTCAAGCTTATTGGCATAGAGATCCGTGCTCAGGAGGCGGTAGCTTCGCCCGTCGCCTGCACAGGCCATCCTGTCAAGCAGATGCAGCGATTTGCCGCCCTGACCGGCACAGGCATCCCAAACATGCACCTGGCGCCCGGGTTCTCCCCAGGTTTCGGGCTCACCCATCGCGAGCACCACCAGCTGGGCTGCCTCATCCTGAATCTGGACCAACCCCTCATCCATCGCTGTCTCAAGGGAAAGGTTTCGCTGGGCTGCCGCCGAACTCTCCGGCAACCAGGCCGACGGCGTCAGCAACATCCCTTCACGCGCCAACAATGCGGCCATGGATGTCTTCGAGAGATTGACGCGCACATTCATGGGAGGCGTTGACAGCGTACACTCGGCGATCATCTCTGCCTGCGCACCGAACTCTTCGTTCAGCAGGCGTGCGATATCGTCGTTGAGGCTGTACCGGAGGGCAAAATCCAGCTGTGCGTCTCCGCCTGGCTCAAGCACAATCCCCTTGTCCGAGTCCCGATGTGCCGCCATCTTTCGCAAAAGTGCATTACAATAACCGCTTGCCGTGCGGCTGCGCAGGCGCTTGACCACGTCGACACTTGACGAAACGATCGAATAGGTCGGCACGCGATCGAGGCAGAGCATCTGGTAGAGCGCACTGCGCAAAGTCATGCGCACAATCTTATCTGCGCGCTTTGCCATGTCTGGCTCATACTGAGCCCATATCGCATCAATGCGCCGAAGATTGGCTATCGTGCCATAATAAATGCGCGTCGCCAGAACCTTGTCCAAATCCCCCAGGCGCGACTGCCGCACCAGATGATCCCAGACAATATTCGAATACCCGCCATCCTCAAGGCGCAGCAAACCATGCACCACCAGTTCCCTGGGATCACGAACGGCACTTTTGCCGCCGTTGTCCTGCCCACGCCCGGCCGCCTGGCGCCGCCCTCTGGCTGCTTCCTGCCTCGCCCCTGTCCTCTTGCTGTCGTTTTTACCTGGCATATCGTCTCATTAAAGTTTTTTTGTTTACGTGGGGGAGGACTGTTCCCCCACACCCCCTGCAATGCTGCGCATTGCTTGTAGGAAGGGTAAGATGCAGACACATTGCATTTATCGCCAAACTCTATCCCCTCAAAAAACTGCAGGGCAGACCTGCGTGTCTGCACACGCCCACCAATCGCTATCGTATCGTGTGGCTCAAAAAGACACGATCTCACCTGTGAAGGGATCATAGACCTGACCAGAAGACAGACCGCACGAGATGTGATATAGCAAAAAAATGGCAATCGCAGCTGCAAGCCCGCCCACGATGCTATAGCCGATGTGACGATAGCGGCGAGCGCGGGCGGCAACACGCGCCTCATAATCGGTGTGTGAAGAATCGCTTGTCATTTTGGCACCTTCTCCGAAATAATCTCAAATATCCCTGTCGCGGGCCAGGCTCGTGCATAACGCAGTTATCCTTTGCATTCAAGCGAATTGCCATGTCATCTCGAATCCAACGTTACTCCGAACATATTGCCGCCGAACAGAAACGCTTCATCCTGACGCGCATGCGCCATGAACCATGGTACCGGCGAGCTTTTTATACGTGCCTGAGCTTTGCCCAGGTCATCTATGACGAGGTGATGGAGAACCGGCTCTTTGTGCGTGCCAGCGGTGCGGCCTATACCACCGTGCTGGCGCTGGTGCCGTTCCTCGTGGTGGGCGGCAGCTTCGTCGTGATGTTTAACAAGCAGGCGTCGCTGGCCGAGATCATCACCCACATCAACGACTGGGTCGTGCCCGTGGCAGGCGACACCCTCGCGACCATTCTGGCCGATAACCTTGCGCGCACGCTCGACATCGGTCTTGGCCCCGTGGGCGCCATCTTCCTGGTGGTGACGAGCGTGATGCTGTTTATTCATATCGAAGACACCCTCAACTTCATCTGGCACGTACGCAAGTCGCGCCCTCTGCACCTGCGCGTCCTGCTCTTTTATGCCGTCGTCACACTGGGGCCGCTGCTCGTGTCGTACTCAATATACCAGGCAGCGCAATTCTTCGACGATCTCGGCGGCGCATCTGTCTTATGGGGGCATACCCGTTCGCTGCTCATCGCCATGGCGCTCTTTTACACGATGTTCCAGTTCCTGCCCCACACCAAGGTGCGTATCCCGTATGCCATCGTCCCGGCCGTTGTGGCGGCCGTGCTGTTCGAACTCACCAAAATGGCCTTTTCACTCTATATGTCGGTGGCGTTTGCGACCAACTACAGCATTCTCTATGGTGCGCTTGGCCTGCTGCCGGTCATCCTGATTTGGATCTACCTGACGTGGACGCTGACGCTGCTCTGCGTTCAGGCGAGTTATTGTGCACAGCACTTCCAGCGCCTGATGATGCGCAGGCTCTATGAAAAAAAGTCGGGCGACCAGGAACGCTGGATATTCCTCGGAACCTATGCCCCCATTGAAGTCGTTGCCGCGCTGGTACGCAAGCTCTGCGGCGGCGATGCGCCGGTGTCATCAGACGATCTGGCGGCCACGTGCCAGTATCCGTCACAGGCCGTCGAGGCCATTCTCGATCGCCTTCAGATGTGCCGCATCACCCGGCAGGTCGACAGCGAATTTGCGAAACTCTACGTCCTGAGCCGCCCCCTTGATGCCACCCTCGTCCAGGAAGTCATGAACGCCTTTGACGAATCGACACCGCGCGTGGCTCACTTCCCAAACCTCAATGCCTTCATCCAAAACCTCAATTCTGCCCAGTCTGCCATCTGGGACGGACTCGACATCAACGTCCTGCGCGAAGATGCCCTCGACCCGCGCCACCCCTCATCGACACTGCCAGCCATCACCCTGTCGCAAAATGGCAAGCCATGACAAATTGAAAGATTGGTGGGGGCGGCCGCCCCCTGCGCCGCTTTCGGCACGTAAGCGGGCGGATTGCCATCCGCCCCTACGGCCGATACGCGGCTACCCCCATAGCGGGGCCTCAATCGCCGGCCCCGCAACGCCCCGCTCGGGGAAACCTGTTATCGACCGGGCGACCGGGACGGTCGCCCCTACTTTATCCCCACTATTTCCTAATCGGTAAAACCTATGACAACGCCACTTATCGGCAACACCCAGGGGCTCAGCGCCCGCGAAATTCACGCCCTCAAAACGCTGGGACTGGCCAAAATTCCCACCAGGCTGCTCATCACACGCGAATTGGCCCATCAGATGACGAGCCTCTCAAGCCAGCTGCACCAAAAGATTGGGCTCCTGATAAATCGAAACGGACACGTCGAGTGCATCATGCTGGGAACTTCGGATCGCATTTATCTGCCAGACATTGGCAGAAGTCGTGCGGGCCTTGGAAGACTGCGGGGGGTACGACTTGTGGTAACAGCCATTTCCCCCGACGGTTCGGCCACACCCTCGCTCCTGACGATGGACGAAATCACCGATCTCTCCAAGCTCCGCCTCGACTACGCCCTCAGCCTTGAGGCAACGGTTATCGGCGCACCGGGCAGGGCCGAATTCGCCCACATCATCCCCTCACCCAAGGGCCATGAGGTGGCACGAAACCTCGTCAACACCCTCGAAGATCTCCCGCAAAATGTCGATGAACAGCTTCATGCCCTGGAGAGTGAACTGCGGCGCACGACCCAGAAAACGACGACAAACCAGGCGCCCGCTGCCATCCTGGTGCACCTCGATACGGGCGAATCCGATGCCAGAGAACGCCTTGATGAAATGATCGAATTGTGTCGAACGGCGCAACTTGATGTCGTGCGAATCGTCGAGCAAAAACGCTCAAAACCCGATCCCAAAACGCTCGTCGGCTCCGGCAAACTTCAGCAAATCGAACTTTACGCACTTGATGAGGAAGCCGAATTCGTCGTCTTTGATCGCGAGCTTACCCCCACCCAGACACGTGCCATTTCTCGTATCCTGCCGCGCAAAATGCTCGACAGAACCCAGCTCATCCTCGACATTTTCGCCCAGCGCGCCCAGTCTATCGACGGCAAGCTCCAGGTCGAACTTGCTCAGCTGCGCTATAATCTGCCAAAACTTGTCGACAAAGACACCGCCATGAGCCGGCTTATGGGTGGCGTCGGCGGCCGGGGCCCGGGCGAAACCAAACTCGAAGTCAACCGGCGAAAAGCCCGGGAACGCATGCAGGCGCTCGAAGCTGCCCTCAAGGAGCGCGAAAATCACCGCCAGATCCTGCGAAAGCGGCGTAACACCAACCAAATCCCCATCTTCAGCTTCGTCGGCTACACCAACGCCGGCAAGTCCACCCTGCTCAACGCCCTGACCAAAGCAGACGTCTATGCCGAGAACCTGCTCTTTGCCACCCTCGACACCACGAGCCGAAAGCTCAGGTTCCCACGACTGCAGGAAGTCATCCTCACGGATACCGTCGGCTTCATTCGCGATCTCCCCAAAGATCTGGTCGCTGCCTTCAAGGCCACACTCGAAGAACTGCAGGATGCCGATCTCCTGCTTCATGTTATCGATGCCTCAAATCCACAAGTACATTCACAGATTACCGCCGTCGAAGCTATCCTCAAACAGCTCAATCTGGGTGACAAGCCTATGTTGCGCATCCTTAACAAATGCGACCTCATCTCCCCCCAGGAGACCCTCGAACTCAGCCGACAATACGATGCCCTGGCCATCTCCGCCATTTACAAAACCTCGACAATTCCCCTCATCGAAGCCATCCAATCCGCCTACATGAACAACACCAAAGACGGCGGCACGGATGAGTCCCCCCCTTTGGCGGATGTTCATATCCTGCGATTTGATCAATCCGATTCGGACGAGACCTGAGTCATGACTGTTTTACCGGCGCACTTTGATGACATCTGTGCCATCCTTGATGCCTATTACCCGAACCCCCAGGTTCCGCTCGACTTTTCCAACGCCTTCACCATGCTCGTCGCCGTCGTTCTGTCGGCTCAGTGCACGGATAAACGCGTCAATGAGATTACGCCAAAACTCTGGGAACACGGCCAAACCCCACAGGCCATCATCGATTTGGGTGAATCGTCCTTAAGCGAGATCATCCGTCCATGCGGACTGCACCATCGAAAGTCACAGGCCATTCTGGCCCTGGCCCAAACACTCGTGTGCGACTACCACGGGCAAGTGCCCAGAGAACGCGCGCAGCTCGAAGCCCTGCCGGGGGTCGGACGAAAAACCGCCAACGTCATCCTGTCACACGTCTTTAATGAGCCTGCCTTCCCCGTCGACACGCACATCCTGCGGCTCTCGAAACGCTGGCAATGGTCAGCCCACACCACCCCCCTGGGTGTCGAACGCGACCTCTGCGCGCTCTTCCCGCCCGAACAATGGACAAAACGCCACTTGCAGCTGATCCTCTTCGGGCGAAATTACTGCAAAGCCAACGCACACGATCCAAAACAATGCCCGGCATGCCGATGCCTTTGAGTTTTTTGTGGGGGAACCAGTTCCCCCACACCCCCTGCAATGCTGCGCATTGCTTGTGGATAGAGTGGCAAAGTGTTATGGCTTGTGACAACAGGTTTCGCCATGCATACAGAGGATTCGCCGTCTGATAATGTAATCACTTAAGCTGAAAACGCTTTATATTTTAAGTCAATACTTATTGCCTCGTTGTTCCACCTATGGCAAGTTGCTTCAGATTGTTGCCAAAGCGCCTTCTCTGCACCGAAGGCCAGCCATGATGCCAGCGTCCCCGGCACGGATGCCGGGGCGCCTCGGAGCGACGACATGGATGTCGTCTCGACGAGGCAAAGGCGCGCGGGGGGCTCGCCAAGGGGGGCGTTCGCGCCACACAACGCCCCCCTGGCAACAAATATGGATAGAGAGGAAGCATTTCATAGCAAACAATAGCTGTGGTTTGGCTTGTTTCCAATACTTCGCTTACGAACTATCTGGTTGAAAAAGGTGAGTCCATGCTTGAACCGGAAATGGTATTGGCACTTTTCGCAGATAAATCAGACGATACGGAGATCATATGAAAAGCGCATATGTTCCTGCCCTGCTGCTGGCGCTGATCCCCTTCAGCGGTGCCTGGGCTGATGAGCAGACAGACACTTTGGCGGAAAACGAACGCACTGTCACAACCAAGCCACCCACTGCGAAGAAAAAACCACTACCTGCAAAAAAAACGGGCAATGAGGAACCCAGACACATTGTTAGCGTGCTGTTCGAAGTGGGCATCTGTATCGACGGCGCTTACAGAGATGGTTACCCGCCCGTTCATTACATCGAATTCACAGACAGTGGAGCGACCTTGTGGAATAGATGGATAAGCGCGAACCCTTTTGGGATAGTGAGCTGTGTTTTAGCAGAATACGATCCTGCCGAAGCCAGACAATGGCTGGCCGATTTCGAAGCACTCGGAACCAGGCGTTGGCGTGAGACCTATGAGAACAGTAAAGGCTTCATGGTTGGCGCCTGCTGGAAGTTGGTTGTCGAGTATTCAGATGACACAGACACCGAAAGCTATGGTTACGATGCTTATCCCTCCAACTACGGCAAACTTCAGAAGCTTCTTATGGTCGATGACATATGCAAGAATCACGCGCGATGAATAGCACGATGTTGTTGCAGCAACAAACGACATGCACACCAAAGGAGACCATTTATGGAACGCCATCAAGGCGATATTAAGACACTGATTGCGATAGATCTCCTGGATATCTTTGACAACCTCGAAAAAAGCCTCATGCGCGGGGTTTCTCAGCTCGTCGATGGCAAAGAGAAAACGTATTCAAGCCAAAAAAAGGGTCTGCCCATCTTAGACAAAAATGGAAAAGTCATTGGGCATAAAATAGGATTCAGGGAGTTTTCCGGATGGAACGAATACGATCCACAAAAAGATACCGAAATCATCGTCGAAACCATCATCAATAATTGCCCCGAACAGCCAGAACCGCAGTATCTGGAATTTATCAAAGAAGCGATGAAACTTGTCATTTTGGGCGGAATCGAACGAGATCAAGGTGTTTGGGTGCCAAAAAACAAGAAATTTGTTATCGAGGCAAGAGATGCCTGCAATGCTTCTGAAATCAAGGCTATGCCGGAAGAAGGGCTTCGAGATTTAGTGGACAACACAAAAGTATACGAACGCTGTCTTAAAGCCCACTCACTGGCAAGACCTTGGGAAACATGGGAAGATATGATCGAGGTTACACAAGGTATACACATTCACGAAAGTTACGAAGGAGAAAGCTGGTTTTCTTATAACCAATCTGCTCGTACTAGAATACGTTACAGCATCTGTCAGTTCAGAAGTCCTGCCGAAGAATTCGGAGATGTTTATACTGGCTACTATGCCAGTGGCCGCATCCTCGCAGACAGTCAAGAACGTCTGCAGTGGTTCATAGACAACGGTCTTGATCCAGACAAAGTGCCACCTCCTAAAGACAAACGAGGAACTCAAAAGGGCAAAAAGGGCAAAAGGAGGTAAGTCATATACACGAAACATGTACCTCTCTTTGCCGGTGGTGACATCTGTACGCAGCATTTAGGTGGGGCGTATCGACCGCAGGGAGATAGCCACGCGGGTGAGCGTATTTGTGCAAAGCACAAATAGCTCGCCCCCACTCATAAATGCTCAAGGACCTCGCCCAGAGCATCCACAAATGCCTCAAGACAGGCCTCTGGCATGACGAGCGGCGGCGCAATCGAAACGACATTCGACCAGGGGCCGCCGGGCAGCAGCACAAAGCCGCAATCCCGCATGGCGTCCACGATGCGCAGCGCCAGATCTGTCCTGGGTGTCAGATCCTCAGACGCCATCTCAATGCCCCACATCAATCCCCGGCCACGAACCTCGGCGATGATGTCGGGATGCCTGCGCCAAAGCGCCCCCAATGCTTCCTCAAGCCAATTGCCAAGCACGGCCGCGCGCTGGGGCAGCCCTTCACGCATAAGAATCTCAAGCGCCTTAAGGCCCACGGCGCACCCCATCGGGTTCCCAAGAAAAGTGCTCGTATGAATGGCCTCCGAAATATTCTCCGGCCAATGGCGAAGCACTTCGGGCGTTGCCATCGCCGCAGACATCGGAAACCCGCCCGTCATTGCTTTGCCGAGACAAAGAATATCGGGCACGACGTCTTCGTGCTCGCACGCAAACACCCGCCCGGTTCGCCCAAAACCGGTATAGATCTCGTCGAGAATGAGAAGGATGCCCCGGCGAGTGCAGAGATCTCGAAGCGCCGCAAGCCAGCCGGTGGGGGGGACAATATCTCCGCCGCGTCCCTGAATGGGTTCGGCAATCACCGCCGCCACCTCGCCGGCTCCACAAGAAGGGTTTGTCAGAATTCGCTCCAGATGCTCCAGGCACGCAAAACCACACCGATCTCGCTTTTTGCCAAAGGCACAGCGCAGGCAGTTCGCATACGGCACAAAGGTCGTCAGCGCACTGATTCGAGACGAAAACGGCGACTTAAAGTCATCCCGGTGCCCTGTCACCGAAAGCGCCCCATAGCTTAGCCCATGATAGCTCGACTCAAAAGCAATGATCCGCCCCCGTTTCGTCGCCATCTGTGCCATCTTGATACCAGTCTCAACGGCTTCTGCCCCGGACTGGCTAAGAAGCGCCTGATTGAGATTCCCAGGCGCAATTTCGGCCAGGGCACGCAAAAAAGACACCTTCGTATCCGTCGGATAAACGTCCCCCATGCCGTGCATCAGCCGACGCGCCTGCGACTCAAGCGCTGACACCAGCGCCTCATTGGCATGGCCATAGGACGACACCGCAAAACATGCCCCCATATCGACATACGCCAGCCCATCGGCATCCCACAAAAATGATCCCTTCCCCTCACACAGTACCAGCGGATCCCGCAAAACGCCTGCCTCCCCATCAAACCTGGCCCGGCGCGCCGTTAAACCGGAACACTCATACGCAGCAAGGGCCGAGACCAGAGATGTCGAACGCAAATCCGCGCCATAACCCGACAAAGCATAGCGCGGGCGAGAGGTGCGAATCTCGGACAGCAGGGCAATGACCTCACATTCATTCATTGACAATTCCTTGATGCAGCTGCCGCGAGCGTTGCAGAGCCAGCGTTTGTAGGGGCGAATAATGATTCGCCCCTACATGGGGTCAACACATATCGGCATATGGGCGGTTCGCGAACCGCCCCTACCTATTCGCCACCCCATACGCCGCCATAAAAGCTTCGATGTCGTCCATCTCCTTCACCAAACCGGCTGTCAAATTGACTGGCCCAGATTCGGTTATCCAGATGTCGTCTTCAATGCGAACGCCAATGCCCCGGTACTGCGCCGGAACCCGCGTATCGTCGCTGGCAAAATACAGCCCGGGCTCGACCGTCAGCACCACGCCTGCCTCAAGACGCGCCGGTTTATCATCGCCACGATGATACGCCGTTCCGCAATCATGGGTATCCAAGCCCAGATAATGGCTCGTCCCGTGCATAAAATACTGAAAATCCAGATTCTGAGCCAAAATATCCTCGGGCGACTCTGAGAATATCCCCAACGCATGCAGCCCCTCGGCAAATATCTCCCGCACGCGCTGGTGCGGACTCTTCATGTGGTTGCCCACAATGCACGCCTCAATCGCCGCCTTCTGAGCACTCAGCACAAGACCATAGATGTCGCGCTGCGCAGGCGAAAAACGCCCATTGATCGGAAATGTCCGCGAAATATCCCCTGCATAGCCCTCAAACTCTGCTCCCGCATCGATCAGAATAAGCTCGCCATCTGCCAGAACACTCCGATTCGACACATAGTGCAAAGTCGACGCGTGCTCACCGCCCGCACAGATCGTTCCAAAACTCGATCCCGACGCACCCCGCGACCGAAAACCGTGTTCAAGCGCGGCCTCGACCTGCCACTCCCCAAGCGACGGCCTGATGACTTTCAGTGCATCCTCAAAGGCTGACACCGTGATCTCCGCAGCACGCCGCATCGCCAAAACCTCATCCGCGTCCTTAACCCGGCGCATCTCATGCACGATCTCCCGTACATCGCAAAACTTCCTCGGGCCCTCCGAGGCACGCCGGCCACGGCGACGAAGCTGCTCACCGAGCTCAAACAACATCCCGCCAAGCAGCGCATGGCGCGAAAAGTCAAAATACACCTGCTCCAATGGAAACAGGATCTTCGAAAGCTCAGCGCGCAAATCGGCAATATCAAAGGCATCGTCTGCACCAAACTGCCCGCATGCGCCCTCGGCACCATAACGCGGCCCCACCCAGCGCTCGCGCTCCGGATCGCGCGGAAGCACAAACAGCGAAAACCGCTTCTCAAAATCCGAACTGTAAACAATCCCTACTGCGCCAGGCTCATCCATGCCGCAAATGTACAGCATATTCGAATCCGGCCGGTAAGCATAATCCTGATCAGCATTGCGATGTGCCGCAGGAGGATTCATAAAAATTGCCACCGATTTCGGTGCCATCTGCGAAGCAATCGCCTCGCGCCGCCGTGCATAATCCATCGCCATCCCTATTCCTCCTCCTTAGACTCATCTTCGCCTGATTCCGATTCCGACACACCATCCTCGGTCGATTCCAACACGCCATCCTCAGCCGAAGCGTACAGCTTTTGGCCGGAAGCATCCACCCCCCTGGCCTCCGCCATACCCTTCAAAACAGCCATCTGCCTCTCCGCCAGCGCCTCGGGCGACGGCAAAGGCTCTCCCTCAATCCGCTTCTGAATGACTTCCACCACCACCGCCGCCAGCGGATTGCCCTTATCGACCTCGGCCTGAACGATTTCCCTGGCCTCGTTCAGCATCTCCAGTGCCTTCCCCTTCATCGCTGCATCCTGCCCGTCGCGCATCTCACACAAATCTGCATAACGAAGACACATGTTGACGCGATCCTGACCCTCCGACGCCTCATAAACCACATCCATAAAACGCATGGCTTCGTCGATCATCTCAAGGCGACGGGAAGACTTGCCCATTTTTTCATACACCTGCGCCAGCTGCAGACAGATGGCCACATGTGTCTCCCCCTCGGTCAATGAACGGACAGCATCCAACAACTCAGCCGCCCGTTCCAGGTTCTCCCCGCGTTTCACATACAGCCCAGCCGCCGCCGCCGCCGAATTCTGATCAATCGTAAGCTTCTTCGTCTGAGGATCCACCTTCCAAAACAGGCGATTGACCGCTTCAAAACACGCCAACGCCTTATCATCATCGCCACTCTCCAAATACAGCCGGCCACCCAGACGATGCACCGAAACATCTTCAGGATGCGTCTCTATCAAAACCTCAATCGCGTCGATGCCCGAAGCATAATCCTTCGAAAGCAGGCCATGCTGCGCAATCGCCGCTAAAACGCCGCTATCCTCCGGCGCAAGATCGTGCGCTGCCTGAAGCACCATCTCGGCAATGTCAAACCGCTGCATCGCCCACAAGACCTGCACCCGCGATATCTTCGTCTCCACATCCGCACGCCCGTGATCCGCCTTCGTCAAAAACTTCTCTGCTTTCGCCAGCTCCCCCTTGCCATGATAGGCACGCCCAAGCTCCGCCATCACGTCAGGGTTACCCGGATGCGCCTTCAAAACCGCCTCAAGCCCCGCAATCGCTTCATCCACGCCCCCCTCCTGAAGCGCTATCCAGGCCGCCTTAAACGCATCCCCAAGCTCGTCATACCGATGCGCCTTCGCAAAAGGCAAATGCGTCACATACATCGACCACTTGTCACTGTCCGTCAAAACATTGGCCTGCCCGGAATGCGCAACACGCACCTCCTCCATCACCTTGTCAACGGGCTGCGACAACTGAAGCTGAGCCTCCACCAGCGACGATACCGCATCGCGCTCTTCCTGCGTCAAAGCATGCCGAAGCGCCCGATCAATGGCATTGCGCGCTGCCTCGCTGTTCTGCTTCGAAGCCAGAAATGCCTTCGCACTCGCCAGCGCATGATCATACGTCGCACGCATCACCCGGACACGCAAGGACTCAATGCGCGACTTGTCTTCCGAACCCGCACCCTCGCCAAGCAACGACTCTGCCTTCCTGACGTTATGCAACGCCTCGCCAAAATCCTCATCCCGCAGTGACTTCTCCGCACGCGCCAAATACCATTCCCAACCACGGCCCAAAATCTTGTCCAATATACCCATCTCTGCACGCTCCTTCCTCAGCCAAAACCGACCTAACGCTGCCCCGCGCCCGCCTCGCCCCCTGACAACGCCTCCACCAAACTCACCAGCACACCATGCGGCACCATGCCCCCCGCCACCTCAACACCCCGCAGCGCCAGCGCCTCCTGCACCTCACTCACCCCAACACACATAAGATGCGCAAACTGCGTCACATCCAAATCTTCACCAGACGCCAGCGCCAAACGCAGCTCCGCCGCACGCCATGCCAGCGCCCAGGGACGATCGCCCATCCGCCTGAACGACGGCAGCGCCATCGCACCACTTGCTACGCCACAAAACATCAGCGTCAAAAAATCACCCAAAAAATCCTCTACCAACACGCCAGGCACCGCCTCACCGCGTGCATAGCGAAACAAGGCCAGCATCCCCGCCGCAAAACCGCTGTCCTCACAATACTCCACCACCTCCGGCGAAGTCACACCAAACCAGCTGTCCAGCATCCGACGCCGAGCCACCACCACCGTCACCAAACGACGCGCCTCCATCCGGGCCGACTCATCCGTCAAATCCCTCAGCCTCTCTGTCCGATACGGTTCCATCACAACCTGCCTGCCCAAACAACCCCAAAAAACTGAAAAACATTGACGAAAGCCAAGGCGGAGGGGGAAGCCTCCCCCTGCGACGCTATGGGCGCAGCCAAAGCCGCACCCATACGCGTCTACCCCCTCTGCGGGGGCAACTGCCCCCGCAACGCCCCCATACCACCTGACCACGCACACACTCCCCTCACTGACAAGCCCCCACAAACTGCACATTCCAACTCACCCACACCGCACGGCGGCCACTGCGCGTCTCAAAAGGCAGCGAAAAATCTTCTCCCATAAAATACTGATTAAAAAACTTAAACTGATCATCCGCCAAAACCACATGAAACGAAATCACATGACCGTCTTTGATGGCTTCAGGATAAGTCTGGTGAGGCGAACATGCCGTAAATTCATAGCTCAGCTGGTCGCGGGACTCCGGCAAAATCGTGCGCGGAACTGTCGCCGTAATCGGATTCGAAGAGATATTCGCTAACCGATAGTCGATCACCATGCGATGGAAAAGCTCCTGATCAATGTTATCATCACCATAACCCGTCACAGTAAACTGCTGCCTCCCCTCGTTCACACTAAGATTCACTGTGTACGTGCCCATGCGCGGATTAACGCCCCCCAAAGCATCAATATAGGGCAAAACATCCTCAGGCTCCGGATCCGGCTCAATGGGCGCCAGATAAAAACAACCCGACAGCAACGCCCCAAGCGCACTCAAAGCCACGCCTATCTTTGCCAAACCCTTCCTCATCGCTCGTTTTCTTTCTCCAAATGGCGGAAAATCGTACGCGGATCAACGCCCAAATCTCGCGCCGCCTTTGTCCGGTTGCCATTATTCAGCTCCAGAATCTCGTTAATATACCGGCGCTGAAACTCCTCCTTAGCCTCCGCAAGGGGAACCACTGCCCTGAGAACCTCTGGCATAAGATCAAGATCCTCTGGCCCAATCATCCCCCTCTCCGACAATATTAACCCCTTCTTCAGGCGGTTCTCCAACTGGCGAATGTTGCCTGGCCACGTATACTTACGAACCGCAATCACCGCCTCCGGTGACAACACCTTTGGCGGCATGTTCAGATCTTTGGCATAACGCTCAAGAAGATGCCCGGCAATGAGCAGCACGTCATCCCCACGCTCGCGAAGCGGCGGCAACTTAAGCGATATGACATTCAGACGATAGAAAAGATCCTCCCTGAAACGCCCCTCCGAAACCTCCTGCTCAAGCCGTTTATTCGTCGCCGCAACGATCCGGATATCCACTTCCTCCGACACCCCGGCGCCAACCTTCATCACACGGCGCTCCTGCAACACTCGCAATAACTTCACCTGAAGCTCCTGCGGCATCTCCCCTATCTCATCCAAAAAAAGCGTCCCCCCATTGGCCTGCTGAAACTTCCCCGGCTTCGTCTGAATCGCCCCCGTAAAAGCACCGCGAACATGCCCAAAAAGCTCACTTTCAAGCAAACTTCCCGGTATCGCACCACAGTTGATATCAATAAATGGTCCCCTCGCACGATTGGAACGACGATGCAGCTCATGGGCTATCAGTTCCTTCCCCGTCCCTGTCTCACCCTCTATCAGCACCGTCACATCCGTTGCCGCAACCTTTTCAACCGTATGGAACACCTCGCGCATCGCAAAACAATTGCCAATGACATTCCCAAATTTCAACGCCTCCAGCTCTGACTCCAGCGAACGATTGCGAATCGTCAAATCATCGACCAAAATAGCGTTTGCAAGAATGAGCGCTATCTGTGAACCAAAAATCTTTAAAACCTCCAGGTGCCTGGGCTGGAAAAGATTCACCACGTTGTCATTGCCAACATACACAATGCCTATTAAGCGGCCGCGATCCAGCAGCGGCAAGCACATAATGCTGCAAAGACGAAGGTTCACGACACTCAGCGACGCATTAAACTGACTGTCATGGAGCGCATCACTGACGATGAGCGGCTCCTTCATCTGCAAAACATGCTCAACGATCGAATCCGAAATCTGTCCATGCGCATCCAGCAGCGTCTCCTGGTTAAGGTTGCGCGCTACCTTGACACTGGGCTTTCCATTCTCAATGATAATGAGAAAACCTTTGTCGGCACTCACCAGGTCGACCACATCATCCATGACATGATCCAAAAGCTCGCCGACCGTATAATCCTGAGACAAATCCCCTGCCAGCTTCCGAAGCATCCGAAACGCCGACAGCACATCATCGTCCTCCGATGCAGACACCACCTTTGGCGACGCATCGTACAGCGAAAACTGTGCTTCTACCAAGCCAAGACGAAGCGCATCATGATGTGCCAGCAGCGACTTCTTCTTAATGCGCTTGCCATTCAGATAAACTTCCCCCCTGCGCGACACCGGCTCTATCTGAAAACCATCACCCTCCAAATAGATCACGGCATGCGCTGGCTCAATTTCAAAACCAACACAGCAAATGTCATTGTCCTCAGACGCACCAATCGTCGTGATCTTCTTATACAGCGCATGTTCACGCTTTTCTCTGGTGAGGTGTTCGACAGACAAATGAGGCATGGCCCCTCCCTGAAAATAATGAGATAATGTCAAAAGTCAGTTTATGACTTCAGAAAGCTCAATGCAAACCGAACATCATCCCAGACCCTCGCCTTAAGCTGAGGATTGCGCAGTACCTCAACGGGATGGTGCGTTGCAACGGCAGGAACGCCCTCAAATCTCCCGGCTTTTCCCCTGGCCTGTATCAGACTCAGCCCGCTGCCAAACAGGGCACGATACGCTGTCTCGCCCCAAACGACAATGACCTTGGGTGAAATCAACCGAACTTCCTCACGAAGATACGACAAACAACACATCGCTATCTCATGATGCAAATGACGCGGCGGCACGCAGGCACACTTGATCGCATTTGTCATATATATCCTGTCTGATGACGCCTCGGGCTCAAGTGAAGCCATCGCCGAAACAATCTTGTCAAACAGCATCCCAGACTCGCCGGGCATGATACGGCCCTCATCCAACTCACAGGGATTACCACCGGCCGCCACAAACATGATCGAAGCATCGACAGGACCACGCCCAGACACGGTTCCCCGTCGAGCAGAGCCCAACGCGCAAAGACGACAGGCGTCAAGATGTCCTTTCAGATCATCTAAAGCCCCCTGTCGGGCTTCCAGCGAGCATAAATCTACCTCTCCCGTCTGCTGAACCTGCATCCGGCGAAAATCCGCCAGTTTGGATAAAAAACCACTGCCAGAAACATCGCCATCTCCCGTCTGCCCGGCCAATGGCTTAACCCTCTGATCTGCCTCTTCCGACGATACCCCATGCCCGATCAAAGGCCTCGCCGCCTCAACGGCACAGACCACAACAGGGCTGGCTGCTGCTGCCATCACGGTACTGCCTTCGTTCAACACAGGACAAGCGTCCGCCCCAAGCTCTCGCTGATACTCCAGCCACCCCGCCAATGCACGCGACGCCTCCGAGAGCGCCTCCCCCAACAACATCCGCACAGCCCGTGTCCCGTGTTCCATGTCCATCCCATTCCTCACTGGGCACGCCTGTGCGTCAATAAACGAGAAATATTCTTCTGCAATGCCTCGTTCGTGCCCCCCCCAATCGAAAGCAAAATGGCATCGCGATGCAATCGCTCTACAGCATAGCCACAACTATATCCGTTAGCACCCAACACCTGAATGGCGCAACGACTTATCTCCTCTGCTGCCGTCGTACAAAAAAGCTTTACCGCATCGGCATCCAGAGAAGCCCTGCAGTGCCCATCCAAAATGTCTTCAAGCGTCGCATACAAAAAACGCCTTCCCGCTCGCCACTTCGCGAACCCCTCCCCCAAATAGCGCTGGATCTGCCCAAACTCTGCTATCGGCCGACCAAAAGCACGGCGCGACGAAGCATAATCGCACATGATATCCAAACACGCCTTCGCAATCCCACACGATTGCGCTGCCAGCGCTACCCGCTCAATGGCAAGGTTGCGCAGCATCGACGAAAACCCGCCATGCAGGCGCCCTGCCAAAGCATCCTCAGGAACAAAACAATCGCGAAAACATAACATCCCCGTTGGACTGGATCGCATCCCCATCTTGGGCTCTGCCTCCCCCCTCTCCAACCCCGCGCAGGGATACTCCACAAGGAACAGGCTGATATCCCGACGACCCTCTCCTGTACGCGCATAGACCAAAAATGCCTCTCCCACCGGGGCATTCGTAATCCACTGCTTCGTACCATTCAGCACAAAGCCCCCCTCACAGGGGACTGCCGTCGTTCGCATCGCCAGGATATCCGTGCCCGCATCAGGCTCCGTCATCGCCAGACCCGTTACCGGACGGCGGCGCAAAGTATCTGCATGCCGCTGCGGCATTTCCGCCCCCTCTGACGCCCAGGTCTCATACAGCTGATACGAAAACAGAACCTCCTGAGCAAGATAGCTCATTGCCATGCCAGGGTCGACCTCACTCATGGCTTCAATCGCCAGAATCGTCACCCCTATACCCAGACCAAGTCCGCCCAGAGAATCGGGCAATGCTATCCCCATCAACCCAAGATCGGTATCCATCCGCCGATATATGCACGGATCAAATCTGGCCTGTGCATCCCGTTCAGAGGCACCCTGTGCCAATACCGAATGTGACCAGGCACGCACGCTCTCCACCAGGGCTCTGTGCATGTCGTTGCTTTCAAAACGCGAAGACATCGATCTCTCCAGGCAACACCCGCTCAAAACGTGCCTCAAATATCGCTCCCAGTGCCGCCAGTGACGACTCCGAAAAACTCGGTGCCAGCGACACCTCAAGCACATTCTGACCAAATCGACGCACCCGAAGCGCTGCCGCCGCCTCTCGCTCAGAGGCAACTTCCGCCACATCCGCATCGCCCGACCACGTCCCCGTCGCTGTCAAAATCAATGACGCCTCGTCATGGCGCAGAACCACGTTCAGCCGCGATACAGGCATTTCATAAATCGCCAGGCTCTGTCCGCCGGATGAACGATAAAAACCCTGATACGTTTTGGGATTCGATATCAGAATCACCAGCGCCATCCCCTCTTCAATGGCATCGGCACGCTGCTGCGTGGCAAGAGAAAATGCCTCTCCGGCCTCTATCCCCTGCGATATAAGCGCATTGATCGCATGCCCGCGGCCCTGACGAAGCCAGCGCGACTGCGACAGCTCCAAAACCGAAAAGTCTTCCGCCTTCAAGACCTCTTCTGCCTCCGCCAAGGCTCGGGCCATCGCAGCCTCGCTGGCCCTGGAAGCCTGAACTCGATTTAATATCTCACGGCGCACCTCGTGCTGACGCTGCTGTTCAAGGGGCGTGAGCGCTTCTTCGCCTGGCATAACCAGGGCGAGCTTCTCCTCATCCGTCATCTCCGAGACTGACTTCTGGCGTTCACACCCAAAAGACGACAGCGCCGCCGTCACACAGCACGCAAGCATAAGCCCGCAACACCCCCGTTTCATAACTCACCGTTTAAAGGGCGGACGGAAAAACTGCCGCGTGACATCTTCACCCACAGAATTAAACAACGAGGCGTCTATTTCAATGCTGTCGTCGTCGTCATCATCATGAACACTTCCTCCCGAGGCAGATGGTTCTGGAACAGGAGGCGTATAGACATGCGGGGGCGCCGAAATCGCAGGCGGAGCTTTGGGAGGCTCGGCTGCGGCAACTGGCTGGCCAGGACGCCCAGAAACAGGCCGAATGCCAAATGGATTGGGCGCCAACGCGCCTGGCTTAGCTGGCACTGCCCCCCCGCGAAGACCCGGCGGCAAAACACGCTGAGGCAAGGACGCCGGCGCCGCGCGCACTGCCCCTTCCTCGCGTCCAGTCCCAGGCGACGCCCCCCCCAACCCTGAGGACTCTGCTGAAATACCCGCGCTGTTCGCAAGCATCTCGTCCGTGACCAAAGGATTCTCCATCACCGTGCGATGATGATCATCCTCCGAAGAAGACGCAAACTCCTTGCAAAGCTCATCGACCAACGCTGCACTCAGCTGCTCGGTTCCCTCATCCATCGCCTGCGGCGGCGAAGTCATAAGAAGCGCAGCTCTCGGATGTGCCTTTTCTTCCGCCAGCTCACCCACCTTGCGAAGCGTCTTGATCCCAGATTCTGCCTTGGGTGCTGCCTGGACCGTGGCCGCATGCGCCGCTATCGATCGCAATACCTGCTCACGAGACTGCACACGCGTCTCCTCATGCTCATCCGCATCAAAGTCTTCGTCTGTAAACTCAGACACCTGGTGCTCTCGCCCCCCCGGTGCAAACGGCGACGACACCTTGCCGCTGGCAGGCGCCGGAATCGCCGGCATGCTCGCCGCACTGTTGCGCGGTGCCAAACCTACGGGCTTGGGCATCTGTCGCTTGGTGCGCAGCTGAGATACCTCAGAAACAACAACTTCCCGGACGGAATGCATGCGCAGCGGACGTGAGGACGCAGGCGCGCTCGGAGCCATGGGCATCGGCGCCCGGCTCATGGGCACTAAAACAGGCGATACAGGCGGAGGCATCAATGGCAACCCTCCGCTCTGTGACAACGACTGTGCAGCCTGACCCGCAGGATGGGGGGGGGATGCCGGCAACGGCTGTGAACCGGCCTTATGCACACTCACGCCGTCCTCAACTTCCACACACACGCAAAGAACCGTCACATTGTCCTTACCCCCCGCCTGAAGTGCCATCCCAATCAACACATTGCACGCCTCATTCAGGTTCGCCGCCCCGCACACTGCCTGCAAAATCTGCTGCTCGGTCACAAGATCACTCAGACCATCCGAACACATTAAGTAGATGTCTCCCTGCTCCCGGCGTACCTCCCTGACATCAACATCGACATAGTCCTTCAAACCAATCGCACGAAGGATAACATTCTTATTCGCAAATCGGTCCGCATCCTCCGCCTTGATCTCTCCCGTGTCGATGAGGTGATTGAGCAGAGAATGATCCCGGCTCATCAGCACAATCTGCTTGTCCCGGATGCGATAAATACGAGAATCCCCCACATGTGCCAATACCAGACCCTGAGGCACACTATAGATGACCGTCACCGTCGTCCCCATCCCCTCCATGGCGCTGTCTTTGCAGCTCTGGATGAAGACGCGCTCATTCGCAAACTTAATGGCATCCACCAACAGGTTTGCCTCGTAACTGAGCGACGGATTTGCAGGATAACGAAACTCAAACCCCTGCTGCCTCGACGTCTCGCAAACATACTGCGAAATGTGCGTCACACAAAGCGTCGATGCCACCTGACCAGAGGAATGCCCTCCCATGCCATCCGCAAGCACGTACAGCCCCTGACTAGGCACCATGATGAAGTTGTCTTCATTATTTGTGCGCTTAAGCCCTACATCCGTCTTGGCTGCGCTCACAAGCCGCGTCGTCATCCTCTGCCCCTCTATACGCTCTCAACCAACCTCATTAGCATCGGCCACTCTTCCGGCAATACCAGCTGCACCTTCCACAAAGCACTAGTTTGGAATCGATACCTCAATGGTATACTCAGACTGAAATGCCTCACAGAATATCTCAAGATAATAGTGACCAGGCACCGCATCAAATACCTGCTCACGGCGAGAGTTCGGCAAAGCCTTCAAACGATACATCTCTTCGCCCGTTGCCTTGCGCAAAACCACCATGCCGCCCGCCTGAGGCTGATCAAACGCAAACGTCAGCTTGATCTTCGTATCGCTGGGAACGGTAAAATACTTCCAGTCCGTCTTGTCGCCATCAATACACGACACGTGATCCAGCACCAAATCATTGATCTTTATCTCGATCGCCCCAAGACGATCTTGATCCGGACCAGAGTTCCTCTCCGGGCCAAGTGCACAGCCTGACACAATCCACAGGCAACCAGCCAGAAAAAGACCAATCCTCTTTGCTTTCATAATCTGTACACCTTAAAAATTGCGCCGCGATTTCAACATCGAAAGATCGTCACCCGGTTATATAACCTTAAGACCACCTCACGGTCAAGTCAACGGAGCCCATCCATTAATGATTTCAACAATGATTCAAATGCATCGTGGACGCCATGCGCGGCACCCGGCGCCCGACAGACTTGCACCCGGCAATCGCGCTTGACAACGCGTGCAGACCATGATAGGAAGCTTGACCCGTTATCGGGCGTTCAACGCCCTCATCGTTACGGCCAAAGACCAAATATTGCGGTATCATCTTTAGCAGTGGCCCGACAAGCTCAATCTCTAAGCCATTATTCAGAGGAGAAACACAGTGGCGCATCACAAATCAGCTCTCAAACGCATCAAACAGACTGCAAAAAAAACAGCGCGCAACCGCGCCGGACGCACCAAAGTTAAAAAAGCCGTGCGGGCTTTCCGTACAGCCAACAGCAGCAGCGACACCAGCGCAGCCGAATTGTTGCTGGTCAATGCCATCAAGGTTGTCAGCAAGGCGGCCAGCAAAGGCGTCATTCCTGCCAAGCGGGCCAGCCGAAAAATCAGCCGCCTCATGAAACAGCATAACCGCGCCAACGCCTGAGCCGGGCATAACCACGCGCGTGGCGTCGTCCACGAGAGCATCATCGCCGTTCGTAGTTGATTGCCAGTGAAAGACGTGAGACAACAAGCGGTGCTTGTTGTCTTTTTTTTGTTATTTTCCGAGGTTTTGCATGCTCAAGCGCTTCATCCTCCCACTCGCCCTCTCCCTCACCATTGCCCAGGCCGCACTGGCAGGTTCGCTTGTGGATGGCATCTACTCCAGCAACCTTGGCTATCAGATTACCCCGCCTTCTGGATGGATCAAGTTCGACGCCTCCACCGTCAATGCCCTCCAGCGCCAGGCACCGCACAACCTGAAAAATGTCAATTTTTCTCGCGTCGATGTCGTTTTTTATCCCCCATTCGACACCCAGGATACGAGCCTGCAGGCTGACATCAAGCGCACCGACGCGCTTAAAGCAGCCCAGGCCCCCCCTCCCGCTCCCCAGCCACCAGATCCCCCTCCCTTCAGCCCGAGTATCTCCGTGATGGTTCTTCGGCACGCGCCAACGAGCAACACGACTGACGTGGCTAAAGCCTACGCTGAAGCCATGAAAAAAGAAGTCAAGGGACTGGCAGACTACGCATCTTCCTTCAAAATCAGCAAATCGACCTTCGACACCGTGAACGGCCAGGATGTTTTCCAGTTCATCATTGAGTACACAACAAAGGGGCGAGGCATCCGTGTCGAGCAGACACTCTTTATGCAAAATGCCACGTCCATCGTCGTCACCTGTACCAGCGACACAAACGAATACATGCAGCCCCAGGACTGGTGCAGCCGCACCGTCGCCTCACTCAGGCAATAGTGCCAGGTTTGCTGCCACGCGCCTCGCACACGTTGTCTGCCTGAATTCTATCCGCCTCGCAGGGCACAACATAACTGCACCTGCGTGTCTTTATGCATCCAAACCATAGAAATTTCCCATGCTCAAACGACTATCGATTCTTTCGATTCTGGCGCTGGCAGCCTCCGCATGTGCCACCAGCGCTGACACCGTCACCTCTGCCAACTCGCCGTTGCCCATGAACCAGCCACTTCCTCCCACACTCAATGCCCCTCCCGACAATCGTCCCGGAAATGAAGCCGACGAGCTTTGGGGAAAACGCGTTCCGGATCCCTATCGCTGGCTTGAGCAAGCCGATGATCCCGAAGTCATTGCCTGGGTTGAAGCACAAGACAGACGCACGCGCGATTTCCTGGCCCAGCTGCCCTACCGCAATGCCTTCGCTGCCAGGCTCGAAGAACTCCTCTACGTACCCTCGGTTTCGACGCCTTACATCGCTGGCGACTATGCCTTCTATTTTGCCCGCGAAGCCAGAGACGAAAAGAGTACGCTTTATGTTGCGCCCAGGACGAATAAAGACGCAAATGCGCGGATCCTCATCGATCCCAGCAGCCTTTCCGAAGACGGCTCTGTCTCCATTGGCACCTTCTCCCCATCGCCGGATGGCAAACTGCTGGCTTATACGCTCAAGCAAAACAACGCCGACCACTCGACGCTTTACATCATGGACGTCGAGACAGGACAAAACCTCAGCGACGTCATTGAGGGTGCACGCTATGCCAGTCCAGCATGGCTGAAGGATGGCTCCGGCTTTTACTACACCTACTTCCCCACCGACGAAACTATCCCCGTTGATCAGCGCCCCGGCATGACCGATGTGCGTTTCCATCGGCTTGGCACATCCGCTGCCGATAATCCCGTGATCATCCCCCCCCTCAATGATCCTACCAAATTCCATGGCGTTGGCATCACCCGGGACAACCACTGGCTCGTCTACACCATCCAGGACGGCTGGAATGGCAACACGCTGGCACTCATGGATCGGCGCGGTGATGACAGCCCCTGGCGTTCCCTCCCCACACAGCCCCAGACAACATACTACTCGCGCATTGACGCCGATACGCTCTACCTGCTTACCAACGAAAATGCACCCAGGTATCGGATCGTTAAACTTTCCCTTCTTGAGGAAAACGCGCCCCTTGACAGAGAAGCATGGACTGAGATCATCCCTGAGTTCGAGGATCGCGTCATTGAGAATTTTGCCATTATTCAGAACAGGATCGTTTTGGTAACCATCAAGGATGTGGTGCATCATCTTGATGTCTACGACACAAACGGGACACATCTGATGTCTGTCCCCCTGCCTGATCGAGGGACCATCGGCGGTTTGAGTGGCTCCGGCACGGATGATGCGCTTTACTTCTCATTCACCTCATTCAAATTGCCAAGAAATATCTACCGGCTGGACATGGCCGACTTATCGCTTGAAGCCTGGAAAACGCTGCAGACGCCAGCCAACACGGAAGCGATCATCAGCGAGCAGATCTTTGCAACATCCAAAGACGGCACCAGGATTCCTATGTTTGTTCTCCGTCACAGGGATACCCCTCTTGACGGTTCGGCAAGGACGATTGTTTATGGCTATGGCGGGTTTAATATCGCCGTCACACCCGGTTTTAATCCGGCGATTTATGCCTGGCTTGAGGATGGGGGCATCTATGTGTTTTCAAACCTGCGCGGCGGTTCCGAGTATGGTGAGGATTGGCACAAAGACGGGATGGGATTGAAGAAGCAAAATGTTTTTGACGATTTCTATGCCGTTGCCGAAACTCTCATCCAAAAGGGCTATACTTCCAGCCCGCGTATGGCAGCCTATGGCGGATCCAACGGCGGTCTGCTCGTGGGTGCAGCCCTGACTCAGCGTCCGAATTTATTTGGCGCCATCGTCTGTGCGGTGCCGCTTTTGGACATGGTGCGCTATCATCTTTTCGGTTCGGGACGCACCTGGATCAGCGAGTATTCGTCGGTTGAGGCGGATCGCGAGAGCTTCGAGGCGATTCTGGCATATTCCCCTTATGCGAATGTCGTCGCGGGCACGGCTTACCCTGCCGTGTTATTTTTGGGGGCAGACAGCGACGATCGCGTCGACCCCATGCATGCCCGCAAGATGGCCGCCGCCATTCAGGACGCAACATCGGGGAACCTCCCCGTTTTGTTGCGTATCGAAAAAAATGCCGGTCATGGCGGCGCGGATCTTACGCATCAGCGCATTGCGCAGTTTGCCGACATGTTTGCTTTCCTCAGGGCTGTTCTAAAATAAGCAGAGCAGCCTGGCGTATTGGCCCGGGGCCAATAGCCAGGCTCACGGCGCGTATGGGCATGCCCATAGCGCCGTGGCGTGGCGCGTGAGGGACGGCGCTGGCCGTCCCCAGCGCCACCCCCATAAAACCTCAGTCAATATCTGCCAAAATGTCAGCTTGTGTGACGCTTTTCATTCTGATAGTAAACGGAACAGGCTCCTGATATCATGACTTCAGAAGCGCCGGGAGGTAGATAATTCATGACCATGCAAGTGAGAACTTGGGGGCTGGCGGTGTCTCTTGCCATTTTGGGATTGGCTCGCAGTGCCTTGGCACAAGAAGTTGCGGATGAACCGATTGTCCCTGATTTTGAACAGGCGCAGGTGCAAGTCAGTGCTTTTCCGGCATACCCGTCAGAGGATGCAGGCGAAACACTGCAGGGCGATTGGATTTGGCTCAACGTTGCCGTAGGTGCCCTGACAGGCGGAACCAGCGCCGTGGCCCAGGACAGGGATGATCCGACGCTTATCTATGCCGGCGGCGGCGGGTTTGTGGCTGTAAGCCGAAATGGCACCAATACCTGGCAAACAACACTGACCTTTTCTCAGTCGCGGGAGGGCGCTGCATTTTGGGATTCGGCACAGGCAGATACGGACGAACGCGACCGGGAGCGCGTGGCCATTCTCAGGCGTTACCTCGAAGTGGAACTTGAGAATCAGTTCGGAGCAACCCAGACCGAGCAGCTCATGAACGAGATCGACGACAATGAGCTGCTGCGAGCACGCGATGTACGCGACATAGACGTCTTGTCGGATCTGGAACTCGACATGGATCCAAACCTGACAGCATTGACCGTCGACACTGAAGATGCTGAGGATACAGAGTCGGCGTGGCTGGCGTCGCTGATGAATTATGGCGCACGGTACCGCGCGCTGGTTGCCAGAGGCGCAGAGAACGACATGGCCACTGCGATGGCTGCCGATTCGAACCTCGTGTGGCAAATCGTCGCCATGGGCACCGCGACTTTTGCGGCGACGAGCGAAGCGCTCTTTGTCACGGCAAACCGCGGTGCGACCTGGCAGGTGGCATTATCCGCCTCGGATGAGGCTTCGATTCTGTCTGTCGCGGCTTCGGCCGATGCCAGCCGCCTCGTCGTTGGCCTGACAGACGGTCTGGCGCTGTCCGATGATGGCGGAAGATCCTGGGCCCATCTGCAGGATATCATTCCGGGGGCCGTCTATGCCACCGCCATTGCGCCAGACAACCCCAGGGTAATCTACGCACTAACGACATCCTCTTTGTTCCGCAGCCTCGACGGCGGCCTGACGTTCAGCGACATCGCGCCTTCCCAGACAAACGACACCATCATCGATTTTGCCGTCGCACCGTCCGGGGCACTCATTGCCATCACGCCGGGCACGGTCTTTCGCTCTCGGGACGGTGTGAGATACGAAGTAGTCGCCCAGGCGCCATTTGTGGGGGCTTCCCTTCAGCAAGTCGTGCTGGTCTCAGGCAGCACCGATATCTTTGCCGTCCGAACGGACAATGCGGTCTACCTGTACCAGCAGGGCTGGATCGATCAAAACCAGGCCCTTTTTACCATGGGGCTGGGCCCGCTCTTTATCACCCAACACCTGCCTCAGCATGCCTTCATTGCCGCACAGACCGGCCTTTGGGCTGCCATTTCGCCCGCCACCAAACCTGACATTCATACCCAATTCGAAGCACTCAAACGTGCATGGGCCAGAGAACCCTCGGATGAAATCGTCCTGAAGCAGGCACTCAAAGCGAATTACCTCGACGATGGGGCTGACCAGTGGTGGGTGACGCGTGCGCGGCTGTCGATGATTTTGCCAACGGTAGAGTTTCAGTACAGCTTTCGTCAGGAGCGGCTGAATAGCCTCACTGCCATCACTGAGCAGCTCCCTGTCAGGGAACTGTTCACACAGCGGCGGCTCACAGAGAATGAGTGGCGCATCATGGCCTTGTGGCGGCTCGATTTAGGGCGCAAGAATGCCGACGAAATCCGCATCACAGCACTTATCGCAAGTCAGGCGACACTGCGGCAGAATCTCATCCTGGAGGTTCAGAGAGCGCTTCAGGTAAGGCGCAGCCTCCAGATGAATGCAGCCAGCCGGATACATGCTGCCGAAACGGCAGAAGAGGTTCAGCAGTTGCTTTCGATTGACGAAGTCGAGGCACAGCTCCACTACCTCACGGGCGGCTTCTACAAAACAGCCATTTCTCAAAACCCCTGATTTATTTTCTTTTTTCTTTGCTTTCGTATTCCCCCTTTTTTCAGGAGTAAGCCATGTCACGATTTTTTGCCACCTTAGGCCTGGGCGTCATGCTGTCGATGGTACCAGCGTTCGCGAGTGCCCAATCTGCCCAGGAGATTTTGGCGCAGTTTAATTCCGAGCCAAGCATTGAGGCGACCCAGCAGGCGGCGCTGGAATTCGCCGGCCTCACCAGTGAGCGGCTCGAAAGTCTGTACTCACGGGCCGGCGCCGCCAACGCCCTCCCCAAGAATGTTACCTACACTTTCCAGTTCCAGGATCAGAATCGCGATCGGCCTCAGCGTGTCGTTAATAAAGTGACAAGCGGCACTTCCTCTTCTTATGAGCGAGAGACCACCTTCAGGGAAGAGACCGATCAAATCCGGCACAATGTCCGGGCTCAGTGGGATTTGAGCCAGCTCGTCTATAACCCCGATCAGCTGCGCGTCTACAGCCAAATGAACTCCACAGCCAGAAACCGCAATACGATCCTTCAGCAGGTCACCAAGACTTACTATGCCAGGCGCAAGCTCCAGGTCGAGATGAGCATGAATCCGCCGACGGATGTTGCCGACAGGCTCAAGCGAGAACTTGCCATCCAGGAACTCACCGCCCAGCTTGATGCGATGACCGGTGGCTGGTACAGCGGGCAGCTCCGGCAGAAGGCCAGCCGATAGTTTGGGATAAAACAATGCGTCATGCCGTCATTTGCGTCATTGCCGTGGCGCTTTGTACCTTCGCAGGCTGCCGCTCCGGCGACAGAGGGGCCGCGCCCGAATCACCGTCTGCGGCGGCGCAGAGCGCCGCTTCGGCGGAGGTTTCCGCGCCAGTATGGACACCTCCCCCGGGTGAGCCCGGGCCTTTTCTTCTCCAGATAGACAGCCACCTGCCGACGCAGGTTTTTGGCTCCGTGGCAACGCCCTCGCATTTTGCCATCGCCATCCAGAGCGACGTACGCGATATCCAAAGCTGCCCTTCGACAGAGCTGGCAGTATGCTTCAAGGGCAGTGCCTACATTGCCGAGCGCACCAACCCGAATCAGCCCAAAATCGTCCCGCTCTACGAGTCCGACACCCAATCGGGTGCACGCGTCGACGACATGGCGACAGCTGCCGGATTATTTGCCTTCGTCTTCAATGAGGGCGCCTATGCGGGCGATACGAGGGTTTCCGCCATCGTCGTGGCAAATCCCCAGGGCGACATCGTGCGCCAGATTCCGCTCCACTCTGCCCAAAACACCGTGCTTCAGACATCGCTTGCCAGCTATGACGACAACGCCATTCTGGCATGCAGCCTCACGCAGCGCGCCAGGCGAACGGGCATCGTCTGCGATATCTACGATCTGGCAAAAAACAGCCAGAAGCCGGCAGGCGTGGAGTGGTTCTTCGAAGCCCCCATTCGAAGCCTTGACATCGCCGCCTATGACAGACATGTCCTTCTGGCCTGGACAGCCGCCGGCCGTGCCTATGCTGCCTTTGCCCAACATCCCGAAAATATATTTGATCTTGGTGAAGCCACAGCCCAGCGCCCCATCATCGCCACCGGCCACGGTGTTTTCGCCGTCGTGTGGCAGGATGCCGCCGGGGATACCTGCATTGAGCGCATCGATCCCCATACGCGCGAAGCCAAACGCATCAAGCTCAATGGTCTCAGGGAACGGACCATCAACGGCATTGCGCCCATCGCCTCCGGCTTTCTTATCGCCTTCCGGTTTGACAATGCGCCCCAGCTGGCCATCATCGAACCAGGTTTTTCGACCTGGCACCTGGTCGACAACAACAAGCGCTGGCGTTTGATCAGTGATGATGCCGTGCTCGATCTCCAGGATGCATACAGCGGCAAAATACTCTGGCAAGCAGCACATTCCCTCATTGCCGAACGCCCCAACTAGCCCCTTGTCTTCACCCCACAATTTTGCCGCTGTGCGTCATCGGTGCTAAACCCACGACCCAAGAGCCGCACGGCAAATTTGGAGGAGATTGAAGACATGAGAATGAAAGCCTGGGGGTTGCTTCGGATTTCCCTGCTCATTATTGGGAGCGTCGTGGCTGTTGCCGCCGTCTTTGCAATAACGCAGCTTTTCCTCAAAGGCCATGTGGCAAATGGTCAGCTGAGCCTTGACATTGAAGGTGCCATCACGCCTCATAAAACGAAACGGCGAAACCACGAAACAGGACCGGCCGAGCCCTATCATTATGACTTTTTTGCACTCCTGGATCAGCCAGCCCCAATGCGCACGCTTCCCGAGGTTTCGACTGAGCAGAACCCGGCCCTGGCCGCCCGGGCCAAAGGCGTCAGACCAGGGAACCTCAAGCTGACAGGAAAATACGCCGTCCAGGTCTCCTCGTTTCAGAGTGCACAAGAGGCTCAAAACCTCGTCAGAGAACTACAGGCTCAGGGCTATCTGGCCGTCATTGTCAATGAAACCGTCGATGGCAAGGGATGGTATCGCGTACGCATTGATGGTGGAAAACAACGCCAGCAAGCCGAACAGCTTCAGGCCACGATTCAGAAAAAAACCGGGCTAAAGGGTTTTGTCGTCACCCTATGATTGCCACTTCCCCCACAAAAAAACCTAATCGACAACCCTGGCTGTATCGGCCAGCCAGTCGATGGCATTTAAAAGAAAAACTCGGTTGTCGACGCCGTTTTCGTGATATCCGTTATGGCTTCGCCTCAGGCCAAGAAAATTCGTAGCATCGCCGGCAATGGCCGAGTCTCCCACGGCCACTATCCGGCCCTTTTTATATTCGACAGCAACGGCATAATCCTCATTGCTCCTGACCGTGCGCAGCAGAGCCCTGGCCTTTGTATCGTCGTGAATCGCGAATGCCGTCCCGGCATACGATCCCGTCCTGGAAACAGTCCCGGCCAAACCGCTGATCGCCCCATGCAAAATCACTTCGGGCAAGGGGACGGCCGTTTCATTCTGCATGGATGCCAGCGAGAGTACGGAAAAACCAAATGGGTTATCTGCCGCCGAGATGGCACCGGGCAGCTGAGACAGGAGATCATTGATGGCATCAATGGCATCCACGCCGTTGCCATCCCTGTCCGCGCCTTTATGATTGGCAAAAAACATTACCCCTCCGCCAGCCTCGACGAAATCATACACAGCCTTGATTTCGGCTGCCGTAAACCTGGCGCTGGGTTCAACGATAACCAAAATATGATAATATCGGAGATCCTGAACGGCAGCGGCATCCCCATGGGTCAGGCTTCGATCCTGGGGAAGCGTTTCCAGAACATAGCGCCCGGAGTCCAGCAAATCTTTCCCCCAACTGGACAATGACCCATGCCAGTCATCCTCGCGCGCGGGTTTGCTTGGAAATGGCCGTCGTCCTGTCACATCGATAATCCAGTCCGCCTGACCGGCTATCTGATGGTGTGCGTTGTCAAACAGCACTCGCTTCATTGGTCCCAACGGGCAGGGCGAACCCGCCTGCAGGCAATCCGGATCATCACAGTCGATCAGCGTATCGCCATCATTATCGGTCCCATCCATGCATTCTTCGGCCAGCTCCCAACGCGGCGCCTCGTTTGGACACACCGTCACGCGCGGGTTCTTGAAACAGGAAGGATCCTCGCAATCAATCAGCCCGTTCAGCTTATTGGCAAAGGCACCCGGCAATTTCGATGATGTCGGATTATCGATGCCATCCGAACACGCCTCGTCGCTGTTTTCGGTCGAACGGCAAACCTGAACCAAAGGTGACATCAGACAGGAAAAATTGTCACAATCAAACCAATTTGATATCTGTCCGTTCGCATCAATTGTATCGAAATCGTTCTTGCCATTGGAGCACAGCACATCGGTCATCTCGACATCAGGCGCCGGTGCCTGGAGGCCGAGATCGGCGATCCCACAAAATGTGGTCGAAATCTGGCAATCGCGCGTGCATCCAAGCCGGCCATACGGCCTTGCGGGAGCGACACTGGCGCAGGTTGCATCGCCAAAATCTTCGCCATCACAGGCTTCCCCCGTTTCCAGAATCCCATTACCGCACACCGACGGCACGGCTGCATGGCAATCCGAGAAGTCGAGACTGCATGATGACGTGCAGCGCACTTCACCCAGCGGTTTGGATTCGTCTAAAAAGTCGCACGTTAAATCGATTGCCAGTGCAGGTTCACAGGCTTCCCCCGTTTCCAGAATCCCATTACCGCACACCGGCGCCGCTGCCTTGTCTTCACACCCAACGAACCCCATGACACAGAGCAATGCCATCATTTTTCCCAACTGTCGCATCTCGCTCACCTCTCTTCGTCAGGCCCAACACATGCGTCCCCTCGTCTGAGGATAATCCCAGGTACGGAAAGCATCATGGTATCGGGAAGCCGGAAGCGACATATACCCACAAAACGCCATGGAAGCAAGACGCACAGCCGTGAGGTGATAACGCGTGCCCTGCCCCCCAAAAAAGCGCGCGCGTATTTGGCGGCACGCCAAATAGCGCGGCGCCGCAGCCCGTATTGGTGTGGCATGCCACACCAATAGGGCGCGCCCCCCTAGACGTAAAGCGCCAGGTCACATTGTTTAGCCGGCGAGCGCAGCTTTTCGACGGCGCGGGCTTCGATCTGGCGGATCCGCTCGCGTGTCAGGGAGAACTCCTTGCCAACCTCTTCGAGGGTATAGTTCGACGCCCCGCCAATGCCATAACGCAGCCGCAGGATCCTCTCCTCGCGCGGACTCAGGCAGGTCAGGAGCTTCGACATCTCGCCATTGAGCGCGTTCTCGGACAAGAGATCAAACTGATTTGGCATCGTGGTATCCTCGATGAAATCCGCCAAAGTGCAATCCTCATCCTCGCCCACGGGCGCATCCAGCGAAACCGTCGTGCGCGAAATGCGCAGCATCTTCTCAACATAGCTCTCGCTCAGATCAAGGCGCTTTGCGACTTCGGCAACCGTCGGCGCATGTCCCAGCTCCTGCTCAAGCACGCGCATGCTGCGGATGATGCGATGGATGATCTCGATCAGATGCACCGGCACGCGCACCGTACGCGACTGATCCGCATAGGCACGGGTCACACTCTGCTTAATCCACCATGTGGCATAGGTCGAAAACTTGTGGCCGCGGCGATAGTCAAATTTCTCCACCGCTCGCATGAGACCGATGTTGCCCTCCTGGATCAAATCCAGAAGCTGCATGCCGCGGCGAGCAAAGCGCTTGGCCACGATGACCACGAGCCGAAGATTGGCCATGATCATCACAGAACGGGCCTTCTCATAGCGGACATCTGCCTCATGAATTCTCAACATGGCCTGCTCAAAGCCGGCAAAGTCGTCACCGACCTCAGACCGCAGCGACTCGCGTTCGGCCTCGTAGCGATCAAACAGCGCCGAATAGCGCGCAAACTGCCCTTCGCTTACGATAAAACGGCACGGCTGCTTAGCCCGATACTTCTCAATGCTGCCTGCCAAATCCTCGCTGCCGCACCCAAGAAGATGGCAAAGCTCAAGCCACTCCGCACGCGCCTTCATCAGCGCGCCTGCCTGTTCCTCAAGACGGCGCACCATCGTCAGGATAAAATCTATCCCAAGGTCAAGCGCCAGAATCGTCTCAATAATCTTCGCCTGATGCGCCCTCTCAAACCGGCGCACATCGGAAAGCAGCTCCGTCAGAGCTGAAAAACCCTTCATCAGGGACTCACTCGACTCCTCTCGCTCATCCAGCTCCATCTGGCGATGCCCAATGAGATCCTTCAACTTTAATTCACCACGGCAAAATGCCGACACCTGATTCAGAATCATCGTCACGCCAATCTGCGTGCCAAAAACCGCCATCATCATCTGTTCGCGCGCGGCATCCATTTCCCTGCCCCAAAACTCCTCATCCTCGCGCGTCAAAAGGGGAACACTGCCGATGCGATGCAGATAATGGCGAACGGAATCAAAACCCGGCTCCAACGCTTCCGAAGCCTGGCGGGCAGAAGCCGCTCGCTCGTTCGCATCTTCCCAAATCTCATCCATCGCGAAAGTCGTTGTGTTCATCATTTACCTCTTGCGACACTTACAGCTCCAAATTACCTGGCGCCGACACACCGCACGTCGCATACGATGCAAACACGTCCTATTGCAAATCGAATGCCAACGACAAATACCCCCCGAAAAGCATTGATTTAAGCCAACTTTTTGACTGTTGAGGCCTTCACAGACAAACCGCACGCAACGTCAACCATGACATTCAAGTCATGCTTTCGCGCCGTTCAATGGCACCCACAGCTAAATCTCTGCGCGAAGCATACAAATTGCCTGGGCTTTTGCAATACCCCGCACATCATTTTTAGTATGCCGTTTTTGTCGTGCCTTTTCGGGGGAGTCTTCGGGGGAGCCAGCTCCCCCGAACCCCCTGCAATGCTGTCGCATTGCTTTGGGGGCAAAACATTCTTGCCTTCGGACAAAAACTGTTGCCCCTTTTGATTTTTATAAGCGTTTTCAGGTTATTTTCTGCTCGTGGCAGCGAGGTATGCAGCCAAAAACAACAACATTTTGCCCTTCACCCACAAGCGATACGTCTCCTGGGGCAGATAATATCTGCCCGCGCAGGGGGTGTGGGAACCCCCTAGCAGCTTCGCTGGCGTCCCCCTAAAGATAAATCGTGGCGACGCCTCCCTACTCGATAAATGATGGCATGGAAAGATAGCGATCACCCGTATCAGGCAGCACGACAACGACGGTCTTGCCTGCATTCTCCGAGCGACGTGCCAGCACCATCGCCGCATACAGCGCCGCTCCCGATGAAACGCCCACCAAAAGCCCCTCACTGCGGGCAAGCTTCCGGGAGGTTTCAAACGCATCCTCATCCCTGACGGCAATGACCTCGTCATAGATCGATGTATTCAGGGTCTCGGGCACAAACCCCGCGCCAATCCCCTGGATCTTGTGCGAACCGGGCGTTCCTTCAGATAAAACCGGAGAACCCGCAGGTTCAACCGCCACGACTTTCAGGCCGGGCTTGTGCGACTTCAAATACTCACCCGCCCCGGAGATCGTCCCCCCTGTACCAACCCCTGCGACAAAGATGTCAACCATGCCATCCGTGTCCTCCCATATCTCCGGCCCTGTCGTATTCAGGTGAATTCGGGGGTTGGCAGGATTCGTAAACTGACTGGGAATGAAGCTGTTGGGGATCTCTGCTGCCAGCGCCTGCGCTTTCGCAATCGCGCCCTTCATCCCCATGGCACCTTCCGTCAGCACCAGCTCCGCACCATAAGCACGCAAAAGATTCCGGCGCTCCACCGTCATCGTCTCGGGCATCGTCAAAATGGTACGATACCCGCGCGACGCCGCCACCGAAGCAAGTCCAATGCCCGTGTTCCCGCTCGTAGGTTCGATAATGACACTCCCGGCCTTTAGCACGCCCCGCGCCTCGGCATCCTCGATCATCGCCTTGGCCGCTCTGTCCTTCACGCTCCCAGTCGGATTGAAGTACTCCAGCTTCGCAAGAATCGTTGCCTGCAGCGATGCCTCCCTGACAAACTTGCCTAACGATAATAGCGGCGTGCCGCCAATCAAATCCGTAAGATTCTCATATACCCGCATCTTTCCTGCCTCCTTTTTATTTTTATGCGGGGGAGCCAGCTCCCCCGTACCCCCTGCAAGCCTCCCCTTCCAGGGGAGGTGGCGCCGCAGGCGACGAAGGGGTTTCGCATCGCCTGTGGGTGGGGATGCAGCTCGTCACCACGTTTTCAATCCGCACTCATGTCATGTTGCTGTTTTCTCAGAAAGCAAAGTAACAGTCATCAAGATTCGTAGTGACTTAAGCTGAATACGCTGCCCAGGCAGGGGGCTGGTGCCGAGTTCTAAAATTCTCCAGCCCTCGCAGATGGGAAACCGCCACAAAATGCGACAATTTTCGCCAAAAATGACGCACTTCGCCCTTTACCCACAAGCGATACTTCGTATCGCAGGGGGTGTGGGGGAACGAGTTCCCCCACAAAAGAAAAATAAAAATGCACTAACGCGGTTGGGGTTTCCTGGCATTTGAATCGGGATTTTCTTTGGCATCGCGTTCGAGCGTGAGGCGTTCGATTGTCGACAGCAGCTCGTCGATATGCTCCCATGTCTGGATGATATGTTCGAAAGACACAGGGGGCGCTGCGTGACGATCGATAAAGCGAGCATAGTCGATGGTCAGATTAAAAAGCGCTGCCTGATTCTGGAGAATCGCAAGAAGCACCTCGGACTCTGCGCGACGTGCGTGGGGTTTGGCGATCTCATCAAGTGTACTGTCCAGTGCAGAAACGCTGCGCAAAAAACTGGCATACGTCCCGTTGGGTTCGGCGTAAAGTGTCCAAATCCGCTGCCAGGCATCAAGCTTTTTCCACGTAATGTCCGCATTGGATGTCTCTGCAAACCAGGCATAAATCTCTGACAAACGCTGCACAAGACGGCTCAGATGCAACTGGCAGAGCTTGAGCACAATCAGCGAATGGCCAAGGGTTCGCTCCTGGATAGGGCTTTGCCGCCACAGAACGACCCATGGGCTCGTCCTCGGCGAATTGGCAAGTTCGGCCTCGGGAAAACTCCGGCAGGCACCATCCTTGCAGAGTCGGAGCAGCTCATCTCGAATGCCGACCAAATGCGCCTCAAGCTCGGAAATGGCCAAAAGTCCGCGCTCAACCTCATCAATGCGCGCAGGCGAACGAAGTGTCTCAAGGATCGTTGCAATATAGGCGGGATAGGGTCTGCCCCGTCTGTCGTTGGGCTGGGGCGGTTCCGGCTTCAACACAGAGCCCGGCAACTGGAGCTCCGAAACGATGTTGTGATAGAGCACATTCCAGACCTCCGCATTCTCGACCGCCGGCTTGGAATGATGGCGGATGGAATCAATGAACTCCGGCATCCCCGTCCAAACCAGATAGCTTGTCTCATCCCACAGCACGAGCACCAGATCCTGAGCACGCGCCAGACGAGCCTCCTGAACGCGAAGCCCCACCTGAAAACGCTCAATTTCGCTCGCAAGATACTCATGATTCATGGCGCTGTAAGCCTCAAGGCCAAGACGAAACTTAATCACATTGGCCGCGTTGTCGGTCTGGTTCAATGCCCACTGCATGGGAAGCAATGCATCGTACAACCCGGCCAACACACGAAGACGGCGCAGATTCTTATTAATGCAGGCAAAACCCACCACGTGATTGGGCGAGGCGAAACTTTGCTCAACAGCCTGAACACTGGCCGTCAGGCCATGAAAGGCCTGAATAACCCGTCCATACTCCTGTATCCACGTATCGAGCGCCTTGAGGGGAACCTCCCCGGTACTGGCAAGGTACTGCCAGCGCTCATTGGATGCCATGGCATGGTTCCAGTCGCGAAGATTCGTTTGCGCCTGCAAAAACAGGGGGGCCATCTGAGCCAGACGGCCCATGCGAAAGTGAAGCTCACCAGGTTTCCAGGCACCGTTTGGCTTCGGAAAGAGCGCCTGATGCGCATGAACCTGCCTCATAAACGCCACCACTGGTTCAACGACCCTGACATCGGCGTGTTTAATGCGATCCTTAAACAGGGGAATGAATTGACTAAACGAATTCTCGACATAACGCGTGGCCATATCGAGCCTGCCAAGCCGCCATAGCACATTGCGGTGCTGCTGGAGCATGAGCTGGATCTGAGAGCGTTGATGGAGACTGAAAATCGAGCTCGGCGGTACACAAACTTCCGAAGGATCAACCTGGAGGTTCGACAAAACCAGAGCATTACGGCGAAGAAGCTGATACTGCTCAAGGCTGGCAATCGCCTCCTTCCACAAACGCCGCTCGTCCCTGTGCAGTTTTGTCTCAAGCGCCTCCGGCACCTCGATCTCGCTTCGCAGCGCCGCCGTCACAATGGCCCAGTCCATCCGCTGCCCAGACCAGGCCTCCTTGGATGCAAACGGCGACAGGGCAACGTCTTCCCAGGCAATCGCCGGCAGAGGTTCCAGGACAATCGCCTCTTCGCGCCTGCAGGCGACAAGTGCAAGCGCCATCAGCACACACACCGAAAACCAGCAAAACGCACCCTGACAGGAACGCCACCCCCCACTCATGAGGATACCGGCCTATGCGATGGGCCTGCGCCCAAGTCACTCGAACCAGAATCCGACGCGTCATCTGCCGGCGCCTTCGACTTTTGATCCGCCTCCCGGATAGCTTCAAAGTTGACGTCAATCTGAATGGCATAACGACAAAGATAATGCTGCAAATCCTGCCCACCCTCGACCTGCGCAAACTTCGGCACAAACAGCCCCTTCGCAGCCTCCTCCTCAACAGGCTCACACCGCCACTGGTGCGGGAGAATCTCTGTCACATACCCCGGGGCATCGGGCGCCTCAAGCCGAAGGCTCAGCTTGTCCGTGATCACGATCGGATGCCCCTGCCCATAGGTCGAAAAAACAAACGGCTCACCCGGTTCCACCCTGACCTGAGACATCGCTCCCGAAGACCTGAAGGCCATCAGCGGCTCACCCAGAAAAAACACCCGCGTACCAGGCGTATCGGTCGTGATCGTCATCTGCCCATAAAGCGCAAACGGGTGATCCGTCAGATACCGCAGCAAGTTGCGCGCCTCAGCGCCCAAACCCTCACGCTCGGCAAGCCCCTGCCCGATGGGTTGTGTCAAATCGACCCCGGCAATCGCCGCCAGGGAAGGATGCACTTTCAGCGCATTGGCAAGACCGCCGATCTTTTCGGAAGGCTCAAACAATATGCCCTGCGCCATTTGTCCATACTGCTCACGGAACATTATCTCCCTGAACACCGTCCACTCACAGGCCTCTTCCTCACAATAGGGCAGCCGGGGAGAGGTATCCGGCGTCAGCACAATGCTGCGAAAAATCCTCTGAAGCGTGATATCGCCCTTCCTGACCGGAAACCAGTCGTAATAGGCCACCTGGCGCGACAAAGGCAAAAAACCCTCAGCCGCAAAATCAAAACGCAAAACCGTACTCTCCTGAACGGGGAGATAGCGAATCCAGGTCGACTCATGGGCGCGAAGATCCGTGTAATATCCCTGGGGCGTCCGGGCATAAAGCGGCACCCCCTGTAGCGCAATGCGCACAGAGGGAGGAAATGAATCCAAAAAAGCAATCTCCGCATACTCGGCAAGCAGGCGACGGGCCTCCTCCTGCACGAGGCTCGCCTCATGCCGGGCCAGATATGCCGCCTGCTCCCTGTCCTCGATAAGCTCCCTGGCAAAAATAATGACCACAACGATAGCGAACACCACCACCAGGCCGCCCACCAGCGTCAGCACCGCCTTGAGCAGAATCCGACCGCGGCTCTGGACAGCCTCGCCTGCCTGAAAACCCTTCTCCGATACTGGCGCCTTCTTAAAACCCCAAATGCCCGCCATCGCCTCATGGCGACACCTGACCGCCTCGCGCTCAGCCAGCCCCTTTTCCCGAACGTCGTCCTTCACTGGCCCTTCACCCTCCTCTCTCGCTGCCAAAATGCTGACACAGACAAACACCCATGCGTCTGAAGCCATCTTCGGCGCCTTCATGCGAAGAGGAAACACGCACCCCATCCGCAGAATAGCCAGATTCGCATTTTTTATGCCGAAAATCTGCAACAATTCTGATCGCGGTGGAGAACCGTGTGGGGGCCGAGCCCCCTGCGCCGCTATCGCACTCGCCTTATCACTGACGGCAGGGTCGCGGCGTCGAAATGGTGCAGATTCCAGGCGTGGAAGGGAGCGTACTTCGTACGTGACCGACCACAACGACGCCGCTGACGACGACAATGCACATTATTGCACTAGCCAAGAGCGCGGCGCCCAAATGGCGCAGATTCTAGGAAGCAAGGAGGCGTGGAAGGGAGCGTACTCTCGTACGTGACCGACCACAACGACGCCGCTGACGACGAAGATGCCCATTTGGGCGACTGCGAGGCGAGTGCG
>Ga0209737_10000327_pt1 | contig 41550 bp, 38 predicted proteins | sample TergutCu122P3_FD_187284 | JGI IMG/M metagenome (GOLD analysis project Ga0209737, IMG submission 187284) | Cubitermes ugandensis P3 segment gut microbial communities from Kakamega Forest, Kenya - Cu122 P3 (SPAdes) (version 2) | ecosystem: Host-associated > Arthropoda: Insects > Digestive system...
AAGCGGCGCAGTCCGGGAACCAGCGTCGTAGGCTGGGTTGAGCGAGCAGCGAAACCCAGCATTTCCTTTTTGCCCTCTCCCCCGCCCCTTATCATGTACTGGATTCCCGCTTTCACGGGAATGACGGGGAGAGGGGAGAATAGGCGGTCTCACGCGAAGGCGCGAAGCCGCGAAGAAGAAAAGCCCCCTTTTGAAAGGGGGGGGGCGGCGAAGCCGACGGGGGTTTGTCATGTTGCGGGCGGCAGCGCGTAGCCTGGACAAGCCGCAAAGCGGCGCAGTCCGGGAGTCAGGGATCAGATGTCAGAGGTCAGGGATCAGAAAAATCATCTCACGCGGAGACGCGGAGAAGAAAAGCCCCCTTTTGAAAGGGGGTGTCGGCGAAGCCGACGGGGGTTTGTAATGTTGCGGGCGGCAGATTGCCGCCCCTACGGCGCTATCACTGCGCCTTGCCCGTAGGGGCGCGATTTATCGCGCCCTGTGTTTTTGGATTCTGCGACGCCGCTTCGCGTCGCGCAGAATGACGGTTTCTTTGCGTTCTATGCGTTTCTATGCGTTCTTTGCGATTAATCGTGTTTTTGATTCCCGGATGGCGCTTCGCTTATCCGGGCTACGCTTGCTGATTACGTCTTTGTGTGAATATAAAAAGCCGTCATTGCGAGCGAAGCGAAGCAATCCAGCGTTTTTTTGTTGCACACATTTTCTGGATTGCTTCGCTTCGCTCGCAATGACGCAGATTTTTTCTTTGCGCTCTTTGCGGTGAAATGGTTTTTCTGATACCTGACCTCTGACCTCTGACCTCTGACCTCTGATTCCTGATAACCCCATCCCCATCCTAACCTTCCCCTTGAAGGGGAAGGAACGTGCGTTCCTTCGCGGCTTCGCGCCTTCGCGTGAGAACAAACAGGGCGCGATAAATCGCGCCCCTACGCCCTCTCCCCCACCCCTCTCCCGCAAGCGGGAGAGGGGATCGTTCCTTCGCGTCCCCGCGTGAGGTTTTTCTGATACCTGACCTCTGACCTCTGATTCCTGATAACCCCATCCCCACCCCAGCCCTCCCCTTGAAGGGGAGGGAGCTTTGTTCCTTCGCGGCTTCGCGCCTTCGCGTGAGAACAAACAGGGCGCGATAAATCGCGCCCCTACGCCCTCTCCCCCACCCTTTCTTTGCGCTCTTTGCGATTAATCGTATTTTTGATTCCCGGATGGCGCTTCGCTTATCCGGGCTACGAAACCCCATCCCCATCCTAACCTTCCCCTTGAAGGGGAAGGAACGTGCGTTCCTTCGCGGCTTCGCGCCTTCGCGTGAGAACAAACAGGGCGCGATAAATCGCGCCCCTACACGCGCAGACGACTTTTTTCTTTGCGCTCTTTGCGATTTATCGTGTTTTTGATTCCCGGATGGCGCTTCGCTTATCCGGGCTACGAAACCCCATCCCCATCCTAACCTTCCCCTTGAAGGGGAGGGAGCTTTGTTCCTTCGCGGCTTCGCGCCTTCGCGTGAGAACAAACAGGGCGCGATAAATCGCGCCCCTACGCCCTCTCCCCCACCCTTTCTTTGCGCTCTTTGCGATTAATCGTGTTTTTGATTCCCGGATGGCGCTTCGCTTATCCGGGCTACGAAACCCCATCCCCATCCTAACCTTCCCCTTGAAGGGGAAGGAACGTGCGTTCCTTCGCGGCTTCGCGCCTCCGCGTGAGGCAGAAACGTTGGGGTTCGCTTCGCTCACCGCCAACCTACGTCCCTCTAATCCGCAAAACGTTGGGGTTCGCTTCGCTCACCGCCAACCTACGTCCCTCTAATCCGCAAAACGTTGGGGTTCGCTTCGCTCACCGCCAACCTACGTCCCCCTAATCCGCAAAACGTTGGGGTTCGCTTCGCTCACCGCCAACCTACGCCCCTCTAATCCCTGATAGCCGCCCTCGCCTTCTCGACGCGCTGGAACGAAACCGGTATCGGCGTTTTTAGTTCCTGCGCGAACAGCGAGACCCGCAGTTCTTCCAGCAGCCAGCGATACGCTTCGAGTTGCGGGTTGCGTTCTTTTCGCTCTTTTTTGTCACGCGCCAACTGTTCCTGATAATGTTGCCAGTAGGCAAGCAGTTGTGCGCCGTGTTTCTGGTCTCGCGCCATTCGCTCCGGGTACTTCGCGAGTCGGCGATCCATCGCTTTGATGTAGCGCGGCAAATGCGTCAACTGCGGCCAGGGCGTCGCCGAAAAAAAGCCGGGGTACAGGAGCGCGTCGCGCTGCGCTTTCAATTCCTGAACCAGCCGCGAAAGCGCACCGTGAACGCTGTTCATCCGCCCCGTCAGTTGTTGGTGTTCGGCGGCGATGTCTCCCAGCAAACGAAAGGCGCTTTCCGCGACGGCGGCGAAACGGGTGCGGGCGCGTTTGACTTGTTCGTTGAACGCTTTTTCGTTGCGCGGCAACGGATCGTCGCCGATGAACGCGCGGTCACACACGGCGTTGAGAATATCTTCCAGCAAACGGTCGGTGGGAATCAGCGGCTTCAATTGCAGCGCCGGTTGTTGAAAGCCGGGCGGTTGTTTTTCCCATCGCGCCAACAAATCTTTGAGCGAGAGACGAATCAGCCGCACGATGCCAGCGCGCGTATCCTGCAACGCCGCTTCCGGTGTATCGCGCAGCAACAGCGCCACGGCATCGCCTTCATCGACCAGCGCCGGATAGGCCGTCAATTTCTGCCCCTGATGCGTGAGCGCCAGCGTTTCCGGCAGTTCGCCGAAATCCCAACGTGTCAAACCATGTTTTTCGAGCGAGGGGCCGTGATCCTCATTCGCGCTGGCGCGCAAACTGACTTGCGCCATTTCCTTGAGTTCCTGCCGCAAGGTCAAAAGGTCGCGGGACTGCGCCAGCAGTGTTCCATCGGCGTCGGTCACTTCATACGAAACCCGCAGATGCGGCGGCAAATCCTCCTCTTTCCAACTGCTCGTATCGAGTTTGCCGCCGTAGTTTTTTTCGTACCAGGCGCACAATACATTCGACAAAGACGATTCACCGAAGGGCACGGCTTCCAGAAACGCCGTGACCGCTTCCGGCAACGGCACCAGCCGATTGCGCTGCGCTTTCGGCAGCGCTTTGAAGTGCCAGGTGATTTTGTCGCGCACCATGCCGGGAACCAGCCAGGACATTCGCGCTGCGTCGATCTGATTGAGCAAGGTCAACGGCACGGTCAGCGTCAAGCCGTCGAGCGGATGTTCCGGTTCAAAGCGGTAGGTGAGCGGCAACGCATTGCCTTGCACCTCCAGCGTTTCGGGAAACAAATCTTCCGTCACCCAACGCGCCGCATGCCGCATCAAAAGTTCGCGCGTCAAAAACAAACGCTGCGGATCGTGACGCTCGCTTTCTTCGCGCCAGCGCTCAAAGCTCGCCAGCGAATTGACTTCAACCGGAACACGCTCGAAATAAAAAGCGGCGATGGCCTCGTCGTCCACCAGCACATCCTGACGCCGCGCTTTGTGTTCCAGTTCGGCCACCTCGTCGATGAGTTTCCGATTGTGCGCCAGAAATTTTCCTTTCGTTCGCAGATTGCCCGGAACCAACGCTTCCCGCACAAAAACCTCATGCGCCGCTTTCGGATCGACGCGGGAAAACGACACTGGCCGCCGCGCCACCAGCGTCAAGCCATACAACTGCACGCGCTCAAACCCGGTGACTTCGCCGCGTTTCTCGTCCCAACCCGGATTGAAGTAATCGCGATTCACGCGATCGCCCGCCACCGCTTCGATCCACTCCGGTTCGATTTTGGCGACGCAACGCGCGTACAAACGCGAGGTTTCGGTCAATTCCGCCGCCAACAACCAGCGACCGCCTTTTTTGACGCCGCTGCCGGGATGCGCAAAAAAACGGTTCCCGCGCGCGCCCAGGTATTCGTCGCCCTCATCGCTTTTGGTTCCGATGTTCGAGAGCAGGCCGGTCAGCAACGCTTCATGCAGCGCGCGATAACGCTCCGGCGTACACGTTTTCGGAAGCGCTTCGTTCCATTGCCACTTTTCTTCCTTCAAGGTATTGACCAACTGCTGATGCACGTCGCGCCACTCGCGCAAGCGCAAATAATTGACGAACTGCGCGCGGCAGCGTTCAACGGTTTTGCGGTGCGACAGTTTTTCTTCGTTCAGGCCGGTAAAGAATTCCCAGAGCGTCACCAGCGACAGGAAATCGGAACGCTCGTCGCGGAAATGCAAGTGCGCCTGATCGGCGGCTTGTTGTTTGTCGAGCGGTCGTTCGCGCGCGTCCGGCACCGACAACGCGCTGGCGATGACCAGCGCTTCGGGAAGACAATTTTTTTCGCGCGCCGCCAACACGATGCGCCCGATTCTCGGATCGAGCGGCAAGCGGGACAGTTCTTTCCCTGTCGGCGTCAAACGGCCGTCGGCATCCATCGCGCCCAGTTCGCGCAACAGTTGATGGCCGTCGGTGATCGCACGTGAACCAGGCGCATCAACAAACGGAAACGATTCGGCTTCTCCCAGCTTCAACGCCGCCATTTGCAGAATCACCGACGCCAGCGACGAACGCAGAATTTCGGGATCGGTGTATTCAGGCCGCGCATGAAAATCCTCTTCGCTGTACAAGCGAACACAGATGCCCGCCTCGATGCGACCACAGCGCCCTGCCCTCTGATTGGCCGCCGCCTGAGAAATTTTTTCGATGCGCAACAGTGTGGTTTTGTTGCGAAGGCTGTATCGCTTGATCCGCGCCAGTCCGGCGTCGATCACATAGCGAATGCCCGGCACCGTCAGCGAGGTTTCCGCCACGTTGGTGGAGAGCACGATACGACGACCATCGCTCCGACTGAAAATGCGTTGTTGTTCCGCGACCGACAGGCGCGCATAAAGCGGCAGAATTTCAAGACGGCTGGCGTAAGGCCGACGTTGCAAAGCGCGACGCAACACGTCCGCCGTCTCCCGAATTTCGCGCTCGCCCGGAAGAAACACCAGAATGTCGCCGGAACCGCCGCGCCACAATTCTTCAACCGTGTCGGCGATCGCGTCCTCCATCCCTTCTTCGTCGTCGGCATCTTCGCCGACATCGTTCTCCCGCCCCAACGGACGATAACGGATGTCCACCGGATAGGTGCGTCCCGACACTTCGATGATCGGCGCCGGTGAAGTCTCCGTGCCGAAATGGCGAGCGAAACGGTTGGCGTCAAGTGTCGCCGAGGTGATAATCAGTTTCAGATCGGGACGTTTGGCGAGCAGTTGCTTCAAATAGCCGAGCAGAAAATCAATGTTGAGACTGCGTTCGTGCGCTTCATCGACGATGATCGTATCGTAGTGCGACAACCAGGGATCGTGTTGCGCTTCGGCAAGCAGAATGCCGTCGGTCATCAATTTGATGTACGCATCGGGTCGGGTGTGATCGGTGAACCGCACTTTGAAACCGATTGCATCTCCCAAAGGCGTTTTCAATTCATCGGCGATCCGCGTCGCCACCGCCCGCGCCGCCATCCGTCGCGGTTGCGTGTGCCCGATCAAGCCCGCTTCGCCGCGCCCCGCCGCCAGACAGATTTTCGGCAACTGCGTGGTTTTCCCCGAACCGGTTTCGCCGCAAACAATCACCACCTGATGCGCCCGAATCAACGCTTCGATTTCGCCCGCGCGCTGCGAAACCGGCAACTCCTCAGGGTAAGAAAAGGCCGGCTTTTGCCGAGCGCGCACCTCGCGCTTCGCGATGGATTGCGCGATTTCGTTCTGCAGTTTCTTCCAGTCCGGCGTTTCGTTTTTGTTTTTAACTCCCCTCTCCCCTTGTGGGAGAGGGGCTGGGGGAGAGGGGTCAAACGTCTGTCTTTCCCCCTCTCCCGCCCCTTCGGGGCACCCTCCCCCACGAGGGGGGAGGGAAGATTTAGACATCCGACGCAAACGCGCCTCAAGCCGATAGCGGTCACGGCTCAGGGTTTTGGAAAGTTGTTCGTGGAGCGATAAAAACACGGCATCTATTTCTCAAAAAAATCAGATGCCTTGTGCTCGTTGGAGGTACTAAGCTTAAAGCTTTTTGACAATTCGTCTTGAATGCGGGCTTTCCAAAAATTAAATATCTCTTGATCGCTCAACGCATTTTCTTTGGTGCAAATCGCTGTTCTCAATAACAGCGTTGAGAACGAAAGAAATCCACCAGCATCCAGCGCAAGCTCTCTAAGGACTCTGGCTTCTACCGGACTTACTCCCCCCTCCATTTTATCTAATTGATGTATTACTATTTTTTTTGAAAACGCAAAAACCGGGGAGAGATCCTTAACCAAACTTTTTATGACTTTCTGTGCCTGCCTGAAATCCCCTACCAATAGACGTGTCGTAGAAAAGCCCGGATCGGAGAAACGGGTTACTTCACGACCAGTATCGAGGTTGCGCACCGAAACTGCGTTCTCCTTGATTTTTATATAGAGGTTAGTGCAAACGGTAAACATTCAAGCGCCCAATAAACAAAGAATTGATACCTGGCATGAGAAACAAACGGCGCCTGCAACTCGGCACCGTTTAGAAAACCATCGCCAACACTGGATTAATTATTCGATGGCCTTCACAATGTCCTCGACCACTTTCTTCGCGTCGCCGAACACCATCATCGTTTTGTCCATGTAGAACAGCGGATTGTCGATGCCGGCGTAACCGGACGCCATCGAGCGTTTGTTGATGATGACGGTACGCGCTTTGTGCGCTTCGAGAATCGGCATGCCGTAGATCGGGCTGCCTTTTTCTTCGGCGAGCGGGTTGACCACGTCGTTGGCACCGAGAATCAGCGCCACGTCGGCGGTGCCGAATTCGCTGTTGATGTCGTCCATCTCAAAGACTTGATCGTAGGGCACTTCGGCTTCGGCAAGCAGGACGTTCATGTGTCCCGGCATTCTTCCTGCGACCGGGTGAATTGCGTAGCGGACGTTCACGCCTTTCTCGCGCAATTTCTCGGCCATTTCCATCACCGCATGTTGCGCACGCGCCACCGCCAAGCCGTAGCCGGGAACGATGATCACGCTCTCGGCGTGTCCCATGATGAACGCGGCGTCGTCGGCGCTTCCCGCTTTGACGGATTTCTGGCCGCTGCCCGCCGCTTGCGTTCCTTCTTCTGCGCCGAAGCCGCCGAGGATCACGCTGAAGAAGCTGCGGTTCATCGCTTTGCACATGATGTACGACAGGATTGCGCCGCTCGAACCGACCAGCGAACCGGCAATGATCAGCATCGGGTTGTTCAGCGAAAAGCCGATGCCCGCCGCCGCCCAGCCGGAGTAGCTGTTCAACATCGAAATCACGACGGGCATGTCGGCGCCGCCGATCGGAATGATGATGAGAACGCCGAGCAGGAAGGCGATGGCAACCATGATGATGAACGGTGTCCAGCCGCCGCCCATGAAGAACCAGGCGCCGAAACCGATCATCGCAATGGCCAGCGCCAGATTCACCCAATGCTGTCCGAGAAACACCACCGGCGCACTTTTGATTTTGCCCGAGAGTTTTCCGAAGGCGATGACCGAACCGGAGAATGTAATCGCGCCGATGAAGGTGCCGATGAACAATTCGAGTCGGCTGCCGATCGGAATCGGTGACATCAGCCCCATCGCTATCGGATTGTTGATCGCCGCAACGGCAATCAATACAGCAGCGAGACCGACCAGCGAGTGCATCGCCGCGACCAGTTCCGGCATTTGCGTCATTTGCACGCGACGCGCAATGACCGAACCGATGATGCCGCCCACCAGGATACCGGCGAGGATGCCGCCGATCTTGCCGGTGGCGGTATAGGCAACCATCAACGTCACGACGACCGCGATCGCCATGCCGATAATTCCGAAGATGTTGCCGCGCCGCGCCGTTGACGGGTGCGACAAGCCTTTCAGCGCCAGGATGAAGCACACCGAGGCGACGAGATAACACAAAACGACTTCATTGGCGCCCATCATGCCCCCTTCGCGTTCTGAGCCGAGTCTGTTTTAGCTTTCGGCTCTTTCTTCTTGAACATATCGAGCATTCGCTGTGTCACCAGAAAACCGCCAAACACGTTGATCGACGCCAGCATGACCGCCGCCACGCCCATATAACCGCCCCAGTCGAACACGGCAGGCGCGGCAGCCAGCATCGCGCCGACCAGAATGATGCCGGAAATGGCGTTGGTCACCGACATCAACGGCGTATGCAACGCCGGTGTGACGTTCCACACCACATGATAGCCGACGAATATCGCCAGCACGAACACAATCAAATTGACGACAATCGGGTCAATCGCTGCAACCATCGCATTCTCCTCGTTATGTTTTGGCCACGGCCAACGCGCCGTCTTTGCACAACAGCGTCGCCTGAATGATTTCATCGTCTTCCGGCAAAGCGAACGCGCCGCTCTTGGCGTCGATCATCAGTTGCAGGAAGTTGAGCACGTTACGCGCGTACATCGCGCTGGCGTCGGCAGGAACCGTCGCCGGCAGGTTCACGCAACCGACGATTTTGACGCCGCCGACGTTCACCGTTTTTCCGGCCTCGCAACCTTCGACATTACCGCCCTGCTCTGCCGCCAGATCGATGATGACCGCGCCCGGTTTCATCGCCGCCACCGTCGCCGCTTTGATCAGTTTCGGCGCCGGTCGTCCCGGAATCAGCGCCGTGGTAATCACGATGTCCATCTGCAACGCCCGTTCATGGACGATGCCCGCCTGTCGCGCCATCCACTCCGGCGGCATCGGACGCGCGTAACCGCCGACGCCTTCGGCGATCTGGCGTTCCTCATCGTTGGCATACGGCACATCGACCCACTTCGCACCCAACGATTCGACCTGATCCTTGACGGACGGTCGCACATCGGAGGCTTCGACCACCGCACCCAAGCGTTTGGCCGTCGCAATCGCCTGCAATCCGGCAACGCCGACGCCCAGCACCAGCACCCGCGCCGCTTTCACCGTTCCCGCCGCCGTCATCAACATCGGCATGAAACGACCGTACTCATGCGCCGCCAGAAGCACCGTTTTATAACCGGCGATATTGGCCTGCGACGACAGCACGTCCATCGACTGCGCCCGACTGATGCGCGGCAGTTTTTCCAGCGCAAACGCGGTCACACCGGCTTTCGCATAGCTTTCAACCGCGGCATTGTCGAACGGATTGAGCAAGCCGATCAACAGCGCGCCCTTTTTCATCTTCGCCAATTCGGCATCGTCCGGCCTGTGCACCTTGAGCACGATATCGGTGGAAAGCGCTTCATCCGCCGAGCCGAGTTTGGCGCCGACGGCTTCAAAAGCCGCATCGGGCAGAAAGCTTGCAGCGCCCGCATCGCGTTCGACCAAGACCGTATGTGCGCCGCTCGCCAGCAGCTTCTTCACGGTTTCCGGCGTTGCCGCTACCCGGGTCTCGCCGGGGTGGCGTTCCCGGGGAATACCAATTAACATAGTCTCATCCTCATCACAATTCTCCCTGAACGACCCAACAGGACGTTGGAAATAGCAAAGCAAATCGCTATGATTATACGATAAGCTTTTGGCCGATGCGTTTCCCCTATAGCCCTTGTTTGCAACCTTGCCATGACCATTCTACTACCGTTATTGCAATTCGCCTTGATGATTGTTCTTGTTGTGCCCTGGACGGGACGCGTTCCCATTTGGATGGGCGTTCCGGCGATGGCTGCCTATGCGCTGTTGATCGTGGGCGGCTTGTTGTTCCTCTGGGTTTTGCGCCACAACCATCTGGGCAATTTCAGCTTCCGCCCGGAACCGCCAGCGAACAATCAACTCATCACCGACGGCCCTTACCGATTCATCCGCCACCCGATGTATCTGGCGCTGTTGCTGGTGATGACAGGCGTTGTTTTGCTGTACGGCGAACCCTGGCGCTGGCTGTCGTTGGGTGCGTTGGGAACGGTTTTGCATTTCAAAGCCCGGCTTGAAGAGCGTTTTCTGTGCGCGCGTTTTCCCGAATACCGCGACTACATTTCGCATACAAAGAGCATTTTGCCCTTTGTGTTGTAAGTCATTCTCATGCGCGTCGTCAAAAAACACGTGTAGCCCTTTGTTTTAACAGGACAAAAAATCAAACGCCCGCCCCTTTCTTGAACAGCGCCATCTTGCGCTATGATTTCACTTTACGTTTTTGAAAGCCGCCATGAAACAGACGTTTCTAGACTTCGAGCAACCCATTGCTGAACTGCAAGCCAAAATCGACGAACTGCGTTGCGTCGATGAAGATTCTTCTCTCAACATCTCCGAAGAGATCGAGCGCCTTCAGCAAAAGAGCAACCAGCTCATCGAAGACATTTACGGCAAGCTCACCGCCTGGCAGATCACCCAGGTCGCGCGTCATCCGCAGCGACCCTACAGCCTCGATTACATCAACGCGCTGTTCACGGATTTTCACGAACTGCACGGCGATCGCGCCTATGCCGACGACGACGCTATCGTCGGCGGCTTGGCGCGCTTCAACGATAAACCCTGCGTCGTGATCGGCCATCAAAAAGGCCGCGACACCAAAGAAAAAATCTTCCGCAACTTCGGCATGCCGCGACCGGAAGGTTATCGCAAAGCCTTGCGCCTGATGAAACTCGCGGAAAAATTCGAATTGCCGCTGTTCACCTTCATCGACACCCCCGGCGCCTACCCGGGCATCGGCGCCGAAGAACGCGGCCAGTCGGAAGCGATCGGTCGCAACCTCTACGAAATGTCCGTGCTGAAAACGCCTGTGCTCGTCACCGTGATCGGCGAAGGCGGTTCCGGCGGCGCATTGGCGATGTCCGTCGGCGATTTGATGTACATGCTGCAATACTCGATTTATTCCGTAATTTCCCCGGAAGGATGCGCTTCGATCCTCTGGAAGTCCGCCTCCTACGCGCCGGACGCCGCCGAAACCCTCGGCATCACCGCGCCGCGCCTGAAAGAATTGGGGCTGATCGACGAGATCATTCCCGAACCGCTCGGCGGCGCCCACCGCGACCACGCGCAAACCATGGCCACCCTCAAAACCGCGCTGACCGACGGCCTCAAAAAACTCAACGCTCTCTCCGCGTCCAAACGCTTGGCGATGCGGCAGGAAAAAATCATGGGCTTCGGGAAATTCAAAGAGGGGAAAGAGGCTGTTGCGAGTTGATGGAAATGCAGTAGGCTGGGATGAAGCGTAGCGTAATCCCAGCGTTTTTGCTCTGGCGTCATTGCGAGCGAAGCGAAGCAATCCAGGGAACTGATTAACCGCAAAGAACGCATAGAACGCAAAAAAAGTTAAGCAAATGGATGTGCCGAAAGCCCTCCCCTTCACTCTTCTCCCCTCTCCCGCTTACGGGAGAGGGGCTGGGGAGAGGGCGCTTTGAAGCCCTCACCTTCAAGGCACAGGCATCCACACAAGTGGCATTTGTCCTGTTCCTCTCGCGTACCTCAAAAAGCGCCGCAGGCGCGTCACGTGAGTAACCGTCGGTGGAGCGCGAACGCAGTGAGCGCGGAACCGGCGGACAGTCGATCCAAACATTCCTCAGCCCTGCAGGGGCTGAACCCCTCGTTCAGCCCCTGCAGGGCTGTGAGGGTAAAATGTTCGCTTCCCGCCGGTTCCGCTCGCTACGCTCGCTCCACCGACGGTTACTCATATCACGCCCCTTCGGGGCTGCTTTCCTGCTTGTGTAGATACCTATGCCTTCAAGGGGAGGGTTGGGGTGGGGATGGGGTTGTCAGGAATCAGAGGTCAGGAATCAGGAATCAGAAAAACCTCTTTTTACGCGGATACGGAGAAAAATGGAGCGCGGGTGTCTCGCCCGCCATTTTGCCTCACGCGAAGGCGCGAAGCCGCGAAGGAACGAGGCTCCCTCCCCTTCACTCTTCTCCCCTCTCCCGCTTGCGGGAGAGGGGTTGGGGAGAGGGTGGTGGGGATGTCAGGAATCAGAGGTCAGAGGCCAGGAATCAGAAATGCGTCATTGCGAGCGAAGCGAAGCAATCCAGCGATTTTTTTTGCGCACATTTTCTGGATTAATGCTTCGCTTCGCTCGCAATGACGCCGACAAGCCCCCTTTTCAAAAAGGGGGTGGACGCCGAAGGCGGACGGGGGTTTGTTTGCGCTCTATGCGTTCTTTGCGGTTGTTGTTTTTGGAGCGCGGGCGTCTCGCCCGCATTTTGTGTTCCCGGACTGCGCTTCGCTTGTCCACGTAACTGACCTCTGATACCTGATTATGTCTCCCATCGAGCGCGCCCTTTTATCGTTCCAGCAAACGGAAGCGCCCAGTTCGCTTCTCGTCGCTTTCTCCGGCGGGCTGGATTCCGTCGTGTTGCTCGACGCGCTTCATCGACTGCGCGAAAAAATGCCACACATCACCGCGCTCTCGGCGGCGCACGTGCATCACGGCCTCTCACCCAACGCCGACGCCTGGCTGACGTTCTGCGAGCGTTTCTGCGCCGAACGCGCGATCGCTTTCACGGCGCGCCGCTTGACTCTCCCGCAAAAACCGCAAACAAGCCTCGAAGAAACCGCGCGTCAAGCGCGCCGCGCCGCGTTGCGCGACATGGCCGACGAAATGCGCGCCGACACCATCGTTCTGGCGCACCATCAGGACGATCAGGCGGAAACACTGCTGCTCCAGTTGCTTCGCGGCGCCGGCCCGCAGGGACTTGCCGCGATGGCTGAATACTCGCCTCCTAACGTAGGTTGGGGTAAGCGTAGCGAACCCCAACATCCAGCGAACCCTCTCCCCCACCCCTCTCCCACAAGTGGGAGAGGGGATTTGCTCAAGCCTTCGTATGCTGCGTTCCCCTCAACCCCAGCCCCCTTTCCAAAGGGGGTGTCGGCGAAGCCGACGGGGGTTTGCTGCCCGCAAGGGGAAAAAGGCACAAACCCCGCCTTCTGGCGCCCCCTGCTCAAGCTGCCGCGCACCGCCCTGCTCGCCTATGCCCAGACACACACACTGGAATGGATCGAGGACGAAAGCAATGCCGAGATCGGTTTCAAACGCAATTTTCTTCGTCACCGCATTTTTCCGGTGCTGGAAGAAGCCTTCCCTGCGTATCGCAAAACACTGAGCCGCGCGGCGGCATTGCAGGCCGAAACGGCCGCCCTGCTCACCGAGCTTGCGGAAACCTGCCACGACATCGACGAAGCGAAAGCGCGTTTTCCGCTGGATTTGTGCTGGTTGACTGCATTGCCGGAATCACTGGCGCGTCACGCGCTGCGATTCGCCTTTCGTCAGGCCGAACTGAGAGCGCCGACATTCGCCCGCCTGAACGACATGCTTCGGCAACTGCGACACGCCCGCCCCGACGCACGAATCGAATTGCGGCACGGAGGACAACGCCTGGGCGTTCATCGCGGGAAAGTCATACTTTACACGACGGTCTCGCCCTACAAAATGCTGTGGCGCGGTGAGGAAAACGTGACGCTGCCGCATGGCGTCCTGCACCTCAAAGCCGGCAAGGAAACCGATGCTTTGCGCGACGCCCTGAATCAGGGAAAAGAAATCCTGATCGCCAGCTGCCAGCACCAACGCGAAACCCTGAAACCCGCCGCCAACCGCCCGCGCCGACTGCTGTGTGACTGGCTGCGCGAAGCCGGTATTCCGCATTGGAAACGCGACACCTGGCCGCGGGTTTATTGCGACGGAGAACTGCTTTTTGTTCCGGGGATAGGCAACGGCTGGACAATCACTGCATCACCTAAAAATATCTCACGCGATGCCGCTAAGAAAGCAAATCTCGGGGGGATAAGCGAAGCGCCATCCACCAACAAAAATTAACCGCAAAGAACGCATAGAGCGCACAAAAAAATCGGCGTTATTGCGAGGAGCGCAAGCGACAAAGCAATCCAGATGGGCTTCCCGGACGGCGCTTTGCTTGTCCAGGCTGCGCTTGCTTTGGGTGAAAATATTTTTTAGCTGAAAAGAAAGTGTGTTTCAAAAACAATAAATCATCAAAATCGCTTCTCACGCGCTTGGCTGATGCGTCTGCTCAAGCTGTCGTAGATGGATTCATTCCGAGATCGCCAAGGCGTTCCATCGACATTGTTACTTGGAAAGAACGCGATCTCGCCGCCCAGAATGCTTGGCGCACGCATGGTAATCAAATAATACGTATCGTTGCGTCCATGAGAGCGATCTTCAAAGCTGGCGATGTCGATAAGCGGAATGTGTGCCTGTTCGCCGGACTTGCGAACGAGCAGCGCGTCTCCCATATCCAACACTTCGTCAGCAAAAGGTTTCATGAAACAATAGAAGCGCCAGCTCACGGCGAACGCAAGCAACAGCATGGCCGCCAACATCCCAATCCCCAATCCATCCCGCACAGCCGACCCGATTATCGCATATACAAAGATGAGCAAGAGCCAGAGCAGCGGCAAAACAAGGTATTTGTAAGATATAAATGTCGAACGCGACGAAATTACGTGCACAGAAAAATCTCCTTCAATCGCTATACCAAATCAAGTTTGCCCACGTTTTGCATAAACGTCTGCTGGGATTCCATCTAGTTCTATTCCAGTGGCTCTTTATTCTATCTTACGTGCTTGACTAATGCGTTCAGCCAAGTCATCGTAAATTGATTTGTGCCGGGATTGCCACGGCGTCCCATCGAGAAATCTGGAACCATCATTGATGGGAAAAAACGCTATCTCGCTGCCCAAACTACAAGGCGCACACAAGGTAATCAGGTAATACGTATTATTGCCGCGCGGAAAGATAAGCAGGCGGGCTTCTATGCTGGCGATGTTGGCAAGCGGAATGCGCTCCTGATTGCCGGACTTGCGAACGATCAACGCGTCTCCCGCATCCTGTACTTTGTCGGCAAAAGGCTTAATGATGTGAGGAACTCGCCAAAGATAGACTGCACTCATGGCAACCGTAAGCAACAGAGTTGCCATCAGAAGCCAGAGCCCTTTTTCATCCTGCATGATCGATCCGAACATCGCGAACAACACGATGAACAAGAGCCACATCAGCGGCAGAACAATATATTTGTAAAAAAGAAGTGGCAAACGCGACGAAATCACACGCATATGGAAAGCTCCTCTCGCTACTTCCTGCCCCTACTCTGAAAAACCTTCTCCCAATGCCGCCTTGCATCGCTGGCGCGTTTCATTCGCGCTTCCAACGCCGCGCCGTCATCGCGTTTCAGTTCATCGCGCATATGGTTCAGATGCGTTTGATAACGATCCAGTTCTTCGAGCAGCGCATCGCGGTTGGCAAGCGCGATGTCGCGCCACATTTCCGGTGAGCTTCCGGCGATTCGGGTGAAGTCGCGGAAGCCGCTGCCGGCGTGCATGAAGAAGGTTTCCGCTTCCGGTCGTCCCGCCAATTCCGCGACCAACGCGAAGGCCAGCAGGTGCGGCAAATGCGATACGGCGGCGAAGATGCGGTCGTGTTGTTCCGGCGGCATGGTCAGTGTTTGGGCGCCGCAGGTCTGCCACATCGTGACGACTTTCTGCACGGCGTCGGCGTCGGTTTCGGGCAGCGGCGCGACGATCACATGTTTGTTTTCGTACAGCGTCGCAAACGCCGCCGCTGCGCCTGAGTGTTCGGTGCCCGCAATCGGATGCGCGGGCACGAAGCGCGCGAATGCTGCTTCCGAACAAGAGGAATACGCGCACCGCGCCGCGGCCACCACATCCTGCTTGGTACTGCCCGCGTCGGTGATCACGGCGTTTTTTGCGACGACGGGCAATATGCGCTTCAGCAATCCTTCCATCTGCGCGACCGGCACGGCAAGCAGCACCACGTCGGCGTTGCGCAATTCCTGTGTCCAGTCCTCATCGAGCGTGTAGGCGCGATCAATCATGTTGCCGCGAAGCGCATCGTCGAGGTTGGCGCGCGTGCGGCCGATGCCGACCACTTCTCCGACGGCGCCGCGCGCTTTCAGCGCCAGCGCGCACGAGCCGCCGATCAGGCCGACGCCGAAAACGATCAGTTTGTTGATAACGGGAGATGGGGCTTTATGCATGGGCAACCGCCGGGCCAAGGGCGCGGACTGCGGGTTGCGGATGTTGGCGAGCTTGCGCCAAATCGTAGTTAAGCTGCAAGGTAAGCCATGTGTCGGCGGTGCTGACGCCCGCCTGTTCCAGCCGTAAAGCCAAATCGGGGCTTACCGCTGCCCTGCAATTCAAAACACGCGACAAGGCTGTCCGGGACATGCCCAAGCGTTCAGCGGCTTCTTTTACGGTCAAGCCCAACTCTGCAATAACATCCTCGCGCAATACTTCGCCAGGATGCGTAGGGTTCTTCATGGTCATCATGCGATCCTTTCAGTGGTAGTCTTGATAATCGACCAACTCAACATGGGTGCCGACAAAAACGAACGTAACGCGCCAACTGCCATTCACCCAAACCGACCAGTGCCCTTTCAGTTCGCCCTTGAGAGGATGCAGCCGAAACGAAGGAAGGTTGACGCCTTCCGGCCCTTTCGCTGCGTTCAACACGTCAAGGATGCGGCTCAACTTCGCAGCATGGGCGGGCTGTATGCCTTTGGTCGTGCCGGTTTTGTAGAAGGCTTCAAGCCCTTTGTGCCGGAATCCCGTAATCATGGTTCATTGTACTCCGTAACGTTACGCAATGCAATTGCCCGGCCAGCGCGGATCAAAGCACTGCCGTTGGGTACGAGCCTAAGATTTTCAAGAACGGCGCGATTTGCCCCAGCCCGTCCAATGCCGCGCTCACAGCGGGATCGTCGCGGTGCCCTTCCAGATCGACGAAGAAAAAATATTCCCACAAGCCGGTACGCGCCGGTCGTGATTCGAGCCGCGTCATCGACACGCCGTGCTGCACCAGCGGTTCCAGCAGCCGATAAACCGCCCCCGGTTTGTTCGGCGCCGACATCACCAGCGAAGTCATGTCGTGCCCGGAAGGATTCGTCGATTGCTTGCCCAGCACCCAGAAGCGCGTCGTGTTGTTCGGCATGTCCTCGATGTGCGGCGCCAGAATGTTGAGCTGGTACAGCGCCGCCGCGTTTTCTCCGGCGATGGCCGCCGCGTCTTTGGCGGCGGCAGCCAGACGCGCCGCTTCGGCGTTGCTGCCGACCGGTGTACATTCCACACCGGGCAAATGCTGCGCCAGCCATTGCGCACATTGCGCCAGCGATTGCGGGTGCGAATAAACGGTGCGGATTGCGTCGAGCGAATGCGCTTGCGAAATCAGGTTTTGCTGAATGCGCAGTTTCGCTTCGGCGCAGATTTGCAGCGTCGTGTCGAGCATCAAATCGTGTGTTCGCCCCACAGCGCCTTCGGTTGAATTCTCGATCGGCACGACCGCGTACTGGTTTTGCCCTTTTTCGACGGAACGCACCACTTCGTCAAGAGAAACGCACGGTTGCGCGTCAACGAAAGCGCCGAAATGCCGCAACACCGCCGATTCGCTGAAGGTTCCCGCCGGTCCCAGATACGCCACGCGCAACCGCTGCTCCAGCGCCCGGCAGGCGCTCATCACTTGCTGATAGAGATGCGCGACGGCTTCGTTACCGAGCGGCCCCGGATTTTCGGCCAGCAGACGATGCAGCACTTGCGCCTCGCGCTCAGGACGGTACGCCGGTTGCTTGTCCTTGATTCGACCGATTTCCTGCGCGTGGGTCGCGCGCTCGTTCAACAGGCGCAACAACGCGCTGTCGATGGCGTCGATGGCCTGACGATGTATTTTAAGCGCATCATCGAGCGATGCTTGCGGCGTGGGTTTCACCATAAACGTTCCGGAAAAGCGAAAATGGTTATTGTATAGCGGACGGGGCAGATTTAAGGCGTTTTCGATCAGCGTGTTTTACGCTTCTCTTCCACGAGGCATAGACATTTACATATCTGATCTGCGGTGCTGCCACATAGCGTAGGCCGAAGTTTTGCCCCGGAGGGGCATAATGTGAGTAACCGCCGGTGAAGTGAGCGCAGCGAACGGAACCGGCGGGAAGCACGCTTCACTCGCCCAGCCCTGCAAGGGCTGAATGTGGCCTGCCGTTCAGCCCTTGCAGGGCTGAGAGTTGATTACGATCACTCCCCGCCGGTTTCGCGCTCACTACGTTCGCGCTCCACCGACGGTTACTCATATTACGCGCCTGCGGCGCTTCGATATGCACCCATGCCTATAAAGAGCAGGGAGAAATAAAAAGAGCCTGACATCGTCAGGCTCTTGAATTGGTTGCGGGGACAGGATTTGAACCTGTGACCTTCGGGTTATGAGCCCGACGAGCTGCCAGCTGCTCCACCCCGCGTCAGAATGCGAATTATAGCGGGGTTTCGCTTCCGGGTCAAATCAACCGCTCGCGCATAAACGCTTTCACCGCATCGGCATCCGCCGGCAGCACTTTGTAATGCTGCGGACGCTGTTCGATACCGGCATAAATGTCCGGCCGCGGCGGCGTTTTTCCGAGCGCTTCTTCGATGGTCGCCGCGAATTTCGCGGGCAGCGCGGTTTCGACGCACAGCAGCGGCACGCCGGTTTCGCGGTATTCCTGTCCGACTTTGACGCCGTCGGCGGTATGCGGATCAATCATGACGCCATAACGATGATAAACATCGCGGATGGTTTGCAGGCGGTCGGCGTGGGTGCTGCGACTGGAAACAAATCCCGATGCCTGCACCCGCTGCCAGGACGTTTGGTATTTCGGCGCGGTCAAATCAAAACCACCCTGCCCCGTTAATTGCGCCCACAGCTCGCGCATGGCGGCGCCGTCACGACCGACACAATCAAAGATAAAACGCTCAAAATTGGACGCTTTGGAAATATCCATCGACGGGCTGGAGGTCGCGTGCGTTTCTTCCGGCGAACGCGGACGGTAATGGCCGCGCTTGAAAAATTCGTCGAGCACGTCGTTTTCGTTGGTCGCCAGGATGAGCCGACGCAGCGGCAAGCCCATTTGTTTGGCGATGTGCGCCGCCAGAATGTTGCCGAAGTTGCCGGAAGGCACGGCCACGTCGAGCGGTTCACCGTTCTTTCGCGTCACCGCGAAATAGCCTTTGAAGTAATAGACGATCTGCGCCATCACGCGCGCCCAGTTGATCGAATTCACCGCGCCGAGATGGTATTGCTTCTTGAACGCTGCGTCGCCGCCGACCGCTTTGACGATATCCTGACAACAGTCGAAGGTCCCTTCAATCGCCAGATTGAAGATATTGGGATCGTCGAGCGTGTACATCTGCGCCTGCTGAAACGCGCTCATTCGTTTGTGCGGCGACAGCATGAACACTTTGATGCCGCGCTTGCCGCGCATCGCGTATTCGGCGGACGAGCCGGTATCGCCCGACGTAGCGCCGAGAATGTTGATGATGCGCCCTTCCCGCGCCAGCACATATTCGAACAAATTTCCCAACAACTGCAACGCGATGTCTTTGAACGCCAGCGTCGGCCCGTTCGACACGCACAGAAGCGACAGCCCCGGCTCCAGTTCGCGCACCGGCGTGATCTCGGCGCTGCCGAAAATGTCCGGCGTGTAGGTTTTGTCGATAATCGTTTTCAATGCGTCGCGCGGAATGTCGTCCACGAAACGCGAAACGATTTCCAGACACAGCGCCGGATACGACAACGACCGCCAGGCATCAAGCTCTGCTTTCGGGTAACTTTCGGGCATCGACAGCCCGCCGTCGGAAGCCAGCCCTTCGAGAAGAACGGTAGAAAACGGCGCCGATGTTTGTCCGCCGATCAAACCGCCGCGCGTTGACAAGTAACGCATCAGTACAGTCCCTCCATCCGAACCAACACGCCCTCGCCTTTGACGCTGTTCAGCGCTTCGATTTTCACCAGCGCCGCCCTCACATTTTTCTCGATGGCGTGGTGTGTCAGAATGATGATATCGACTTCATCTTCGCCTCGCGCCGCTTCCTTCTGCAAAAAGGCTTCAATCGAAATCGAATGATCGGCAAGTATCCGCGTGATGTCGGCCAACACACCGGGCTGGTCAAGAACACGCAAACGCAAATAATAACTGGTGGTGACTTCGCTGACCGGAAGAATCGGCGTGGTGCTCAGTCGATCGGGCTGGAACGCCAGATGCGGAACGCGATGTTCGGGATCGGCGGTATGCATGCGCGTCACGTCAACGAGGTCGGCAATGACCGCGCTCGCCGTCGGCTCCGAACCCGCGCCTGCGCCGTAATACAGCGTCGTCCCCACCGCGTCGCCTTTCGCCAGCACCGCATTCATCGCGCCTTCGACATTGGCGATCAATCGCTTCTCAGGAATCAGCGTCGGATGTACGCGCAATTCAATCCCACGCTCTTCGACGCGCCGCGCGATTCCCAGCAGCTTGATCCGATAACCCAGTTCTTCGGCGTAACTGATGTCTTCGCGGGTCAGCTTCGTGATTCCCTCAGCGTAAGCTTTGTCGAACTGCATCGGAATCCCGAACGCGATCGACGCCATGATCGTCAGCTTGTGCGCCGCGTCGATTCCTTCAACGTCAAACGTCGGATCGGCTTCGGCGTAGCCCAAACGCTGCGCTTCTTTCAGCACATCTGCGAACGATGCGCCGGTCTCGCGCATCGTCGAAAGAATGAAATTGGATGTGCCGTTGATGATCCCTGCGATCCATTCGATCCGGTTCGCGCTCAAGCCTTCCCGCAACGCCTTGATGATCGGAATGCCGCCGGCGACCGCCGCCTCAAACGCCACCATCACGCCTTTCTCGTGCGCCGCCGCGAAAATTTCGGTGCCGTGGTGCGCCAGCAACGCCTTGTTGGCCGTCACCACATGCTTGCCGTTTGCAATCGCGTCGAGAATCAGCGTGCGCGCAATCGTCGTTCCGCCGATCAATTCGCAAACGATGTCGATAGATGGATCGTTGACGATTTTCGCCGCATCATCCAACACCGTCGCACCGCTGCATTCCGCCCTCGCCCGCTCAAGCGAACCGTCGGCGGCGCGCGCCGCAACATGCGTAATCACAATCTCGCGCCCTGCCCGACGGCTGATCTCGCTCTGGTTGCGCCGCAACACCTTCCAGACACCGCTGCCGACAGTGCCGTATCCCAAAAGTCCCACTTTCAATGGTTTCATCTATTTCGTCCTTTTTAACCACGAAAGACACGAAAAACACGAAAGTTTTTCAAAGTGCTCTTTGCAGTTAAGTAAATCCTGAATTAAATTTCTTTCAATTAACGCTTTTTTTGTCACAAAGAACGCATAGAACACAAAGTTTTTTCGTGTTCTTCGTGCTTTTCGTGGTTTAAAAATAATCAAATAAGCCCATCTTCACGGAACATCTGTTTGATCCCGCGCAACGCCTGCCGCGAACGCGCCTCGTTTTCAATCAGCGCAAAGCGCACAAAATCGTCGCCGTATTCGCCGAACCCGATTCCCGGCGACACCGACACCTTCGCCTGCGCCAGCAACTTCTTGGCGAATTCCAGCGACTTCAACGCCCTGTACGGTTCCGGCAATTTCGCCCAGATATACATTCCCGCTTTCGGCACATCAACCATCCAGCCGATTTCGTGCAAGCCTTTGACCAACACATTGCGGCGGCTTTCGTATTTCGCGGAAATTTCACGCACGCAATCGTCCGGCCCTTCGAGCGCCGCAATCGCCGCCACCTGAATCGGCGTGAAGGTGCCGTAATCGTTGTAGCCCTTGATTCGCGCCAACGCCGCAACCAGTTCGCGGTTGCCGACCATGAAGCCGATGCGCCAGCCCGCCATGTTGTAGCTCTTCGACATCGTGAAAAATTCCACCGCCACATCGCGCGCACCCGGCACCTGCATGATCGACGGCGCTTTCCAACCGTCGAACGTGATGTCGGCGTAAGCCAAATCCTGCACGACGAAAATCCCGTATTCACGCGCCAACGCCACGATCTTCTCGAAGAAGGGAAGCTCAACACATTCCCCCGTCGGGTTCGCCGGATAATTGATGATGAGCATCTTCGGCTTCGGAAAACTGTTCTTGATCGTTCGCTCAAGCTCACCGAAAAAATCGCTGTCCTGCGTGTTCGGTATGTGCGCGATGTTCGCGTCGGCGATCACCGGCCCGTAAATATGAATCGGATAACTCGGATTCGGCACCAGAATCGTGTCGCCGCGTCCCATCGTCGCAAACGCCAGATGCGCGATTCCCTCTTTCGAGCCGATCGTGACAATCGCCTCCGTTTCAGGATCGAGATCGACATCGTAGCGGCGCTTGTACCAGTCGCAAATCGCCTTGCGCAAACGCGGGATGCCGCGCGATACCGAATAACCATGCGTGTCCGGTCGCTGCACCGTCTCGATCAACTTATCGACAATGTGCTTCGGCGTCGGCCCGTCGGGATTACCCATGCCGAAGTCGATGATGTCTTCGCCGCGCCGCCGCGCCGTCATTTTCAACTGGTCGGTGATACTGAAAATATACGGCGGCAGCCGCTTGATGCGTTCAAATTCGGTCATGATGTGCTCTGAAGGGTTGTTCTTAAACGCCAAAATGTTTTATTTTAACCGCAAAGAACGCATGGGGCACAAAGAAAAAACATCGCAGGGGGCGGGAGAGGGGGCATTTTGCACGGTGACGGGAAGCAGATTGCTTCCCCTACGGGCAAGGCGCAGTTGCGTAGCCTGGACAAGCGAAGCGCAGTCCGGGAACATGCCCGCGCTCCTCATTTGCGCGATAGTAGCCAAGTTAGAGTGGTTCGTGTAGCATATGCCGATGGTTAATAAATCCTCTCCTGTTCTCCTTCGTATTATCGCTTGGCTGTCGATAGCAATGGGCAGCCTGATGGTACTTGGTGCAAGCATGGGGCTGCTGATATTTGCGTCGATGCCCCCCATGCCCGAAGATATGACGCCACCCGAGGACATGGGCTTCCTGTTGGAAGCGATGGTGTTCGGAATGTTCAGGTATTTCGGCCTGTTTGCCGCAGCCCAACTGGTGGCCGCCGCGATCATGATTTGGGCCGGCATTGATCTTTTGCGGCTACGGGCTTGGGCGCGCATGGCCGTTGAAGTGTTTTGCTGGCTGGGTCTGGTTAGTTTGGTGTTGTTCTCGGTACTCTGGATTGGGACGTGGTTTACGGCGTTTTCAGAGGTGCCGGATACTCCTGACTTCAACTTGGGAGCCATGCGCTATATGGGCATCGCCATGTTCATAACTACGACAGCCGTGTTCGCTGTCCCACTGGTTCTGGCGCTGCGTTACCTGCGCGGCTCAGAAGCACGCGCTGCTGTCACCGAATCAACTGATTCATCGACACAATCGGCATCATGATTTCCAGCGTGCAGCCCTACACACTCCGGTTTTCTTTGCGTTCTTTGCGGTGAAATGTTTTTTCTGATTCCTGACCGCTGATTCCTGATAACCCCATCCAAGCCCTCTCCCCCACCCCTGTCTGGCACTGGATTCCCGCTTTCGCGGGAATGACGGGGAGAGGGGAGATTCTTCTTCGCGGCTTCGCGTGAGATCGACCCGTCGCGGTTCGCTGCGCTCACCAGCGACCTATGCGCTCTCCTCGCAATAACGCATTTCTGATTCCTGACCTCTGACCGCTGATCCCTGACTACCGTATCAACTGATTCATCGATACTATCGGCATCATGATCGCCAGCACCAGCACCAGCACGATGCCGCCCATCAGCACGATGAGCACCGGCTGCACCAGCGCGGCGATCCAGGCGAGCCGTCGCTCGGCCTCCCGTTCCAGTTCGCCGGCGGCGCGTTCGAGCATGTCGGCGAGTTTGCCGGTCGCTTCGCCGTTGGCGACAAGGTGAATCAGGATCGGCGGGAATACGCCGCTTTCTTTCAGCGCCCGCGCCAGCGCCACGCCTTCGCGCACATGGCCGACCGCGTTTTGCACTGCTTTCCGGATCGGCAGCAGGTTCAGCACGCCGGAGGCTGTTTCCAGTCCGCGCAACAAGGGCGCGCCGCTTCCGACGAGAATCGCCAATGTGCTGGCGAAGCGCGCGGTTTCCAGGCTTTGCAGCAAACGACCCAAGCCGGGCACTTTGAGCAGGAAACGGTGGACGCGCTCCCGGATTTCCCGACGGCGGTAAGCCAGTCCCACCGCCAGAAACAGCGCGATGCCGCCGACCAGCCAGTACGCGCCGGTCGCACGGAGAAAGCCGGAGGTTTGAATCAGCGCCCGCGTGAGCCAGGGCAAGGTCTGGCGACTGTGTTCATAGACGGCGACCACTTGCGGCACGACGTAGGTCAACAGCACGACGATCACCGCCAGCGCGATGACGGTCACCAGCGCCGGATAAATCAGCGCCATCACGAATTTTTGCTTGAGCGCCAGCCGCGCGTCGAGGTAATCGGCCAGACGTTGCAACACTTCCGGCAACAGGCCGCTCTCGACGCCCGCCGCCACAAGCCCGCGATACAGCGACGAGAAGGTGCGCGGGTAATGCGCCAATGCCGCCGAAAAACTTTCACCGCCCGCCACATGCTGCGCCAACGCGGTCACGATGGCGCGAGCGCGTTTGTCGTCGGTCTGCTCGGTGACGGCTTGCAAGGCTTGGTGCAATGGCAAACCGGAATACACCAGCGTCGCCAGTTGTCGCGTCAGCAACGAGACTTGCTGCGGCGGCAGGCGCGTCCAGGATAAGGGGGTGGTTGCATCGACGGTTTCATCAATCGCCGTCGGCGTCAAGCCTTCGCTTTGCAACGCCTGCCGCAGCGCGCGCGCGCTTTCGATGTCACGAACGCCGCGTGTCACCCGACCCTGCGCATCGACGGCTTCCCATTGAAAACGTGGCATAGCTTAAAGTTTTACTTTTAAATATCCGTATCAATCATAAACTTTTTCAACATAGGCTCGCCTATAGCCCACGCTTTCTCCCACTCTTTGGCAGGAGCTTCAAAGATTAAATTGTAAACGCCCCCTGTCTGGCTGTTTATGAGAAGAAGGGTGTAAACGATATAGGCGCCTTCTTTTGCGTCCTCCCTCCGAAGAACAATCCCTCCTCCCTTAAAAGGCCCAAGCTCCTTCTCGAAAAAAGGGGTTACTACTTTAGCGCCCTGAGAAAGCTCTCCAAAAAACGACTTTATGAAGCTGGGGATTGAAGACGTTTCTTTCTTAAAAGATTTCGGAATAATAAAAACGGAAAGCCCTGTAAAAAAACGACCTTCTTTGTCTATGTTTTCTTTGGTTATAAAATAACCCCAGCCCTCACCTTGCTTAGTTTTTTTATAAAACCATCCACTAGGTTTCAGAAAAGCACTTTTTGTTTCGGCTTGTCTTTCCCATGAATACCCATCTGGAGGCGGCGGCATTTTTTCCTGCGCCCCAGAAAGATCAGAATAAACGAAAAGTATAGAAAAAAGGGGAAGGAAAAATAGCTTTTTCATAGAAATAACCTTTGCCAGTTCAAAAACATACCAATTAAGAATTCAACTTCTTGTCACGCGCATCAGTTCCGCCAACGATGTCTTGCCATCGCGCAGCCAGCGCACGCCGTCTTGACGCAGCGACGACATGCCCTCCCCCGCTGCGTGCGCGCGCAGCGCATCTTCGGAAGCGCCTTCGTGGATCAGTCTGCGCGTCGCGTCGTTCACTTGCAGCAGTTCGTAGATGCCGGTGCGTCCACGATAGCCGCTGTGGTTGCATTGTTCGCAACCCGTCGGCGCGTGCAGTTCGTGGACACCCGTCAATCCCATTTTTTCGAGCAGTTGTGTTTCGGCGTCGGTCGGTGGTGCAGCGCGGCGACAGTGCGGACACAGCACGCGCACCAGCCGTTGCGCCAGCACGCCGAGTAAACTCGATGCCAGCAGATACGGCTCGATGCCCATGTCGGTCAGTCGCGTGACGGCGCTCGGCGCATCGTTGGTGTGCAAGGTCGCCAACACCAGATGGCCGGTCAGCGACGCCTGCACGGCGATTTGCGCGGTTTCGAGATCGCGGATTTCGCCGATCATGATCACGTCCGGGTCTTGTCGCAGAATCGAACGCAACGCCCGCGCGAACGACAATTCGATGCGCGGATTGATCTGCGTTTGCGCAACGCCATCGAGCGCATATTCAATCGGGTCTTCGACGGTCATCAGGTTGATGCGGCCTCGCTCCAACCGCGACAATGCCGCGTAAAGCGTTGTCGTTTTGCCGGAGCCGGTCGGCCCGGTCACCAGAAAGATGCCGTGCGGCTCGCGGATGATACGGTCGATGTCGGCCAACAACGTATCGTTCATGCCGAGCGCCGACAGGTCGAGCCGCGCCGCTTCTTTATCGAGTAAACGCAACACGACGCGCTCGCCATGTCCGGTCGGCAAGGTTGAAACGCGCACATCGACGCTCTTGCCGCCGAGGCGCAAGGTAATCCGCCCATCCTGCGGCAAACGCTTTTCGGCGATGTCGAGACTCGCCATGATTTTGAGCCGCGACACCAGCGCCGCGTGCAATGCGCGCGGCGGTTCGATCACGTCACGCAACACGCCGTCCAGCCGGAAGCGAACGACCGAGCGCGTTTCGTAAGGCTCAAAGTGCAAATCGGATGCCTGTTCGCGCAACGCCTGCAACAGCAGCGCGTTAATCATCCGGATGACCGGCGCTTCGGCGCTGTCGTCGAGCAAATCCTCGGTGGTTGGCATTTCCTGCAACAACTGCGAGAGATCGGTGTCACGCGCCAGTTCTTCGTTCAACGCGCCCGCTTCCGTGCCGACGTTGTACGCTCTCGCCAGCGCCTCGTTGAAACGCTGCGCGTCGGTTTCCTCAATGGTCACCGGCTTGCGGTAAACGCGCCGCACTTCCTGCAACGCCTCAACACTCGCCCCCGGTCGAATCAGCACGGTCAGCGCGGCGTCCGACTCGCGCCAGGGCAAAACGCCTTGCGCTTTAGCGAAGGGGTAAGGGATTTTCGGAACGCGCGGGGTGGACATTTTTTATTTAACCACGAAAGACACGAAAAGCACGAAAACAGAAAAAGTCATAACACAAAAAACCTCACAAAGAAAAACAGTTTTTACTCAACCACAAAAACTTTTCGTGGCCTTCGTGTTTTTCGTGGTTAAAAAAATGGGTGTTCTTTGCGGTTAAAATGTTCAAGGCGTTGTCGGCTGAGTATTGAACAACGTTCGTTCCGGCAAAAACGGCAGTGGCGAGACCAGCATTGCGCCGGAGGGCAGCGGTTCACCGCGTGGCGGCGTCGGCAACGGTTTTTCGCTTCCCGGCAGCAAGGTCTGCGGCAGCAATTCGGGAATCGTCGGATCGGTCCAGAAGAAACGCTCCTGCGGCGCCAGATTTCTCTGTTCACCCATCAGATAGCGGTAACGCTCGGTCGTGTATTCTCGGCTGTCGGCGGCGGAGCGGACAATCGTCGGCTTCAGGAAAATCAGAAGATTGCTTTTCTGGCGGCTGCGCGAATCGTAACGGAACAGATGGCCGAGGATGGGGATGTCGCCCAGGATCGGCACACTGTTCGCGTTGTCTTCCATCCGATCTTCGACCAGCCCACCAAGCACAACGATTTGCGAATCGTCAACGGCCACCGCCGATTCGAGATAACGTTTGGAGATTACCAGCCCGGAAGTGGTTGCGTTATCCCCTCCGACCACCCGCGACACTTCCTGATAAATGTTCATTCGCACCGTTCCGTTTTCAGTGATCTGCGGCTTGATCCGTAGCATCAGCCCGACATCCTGACGCTCAAAGGTCTGAAACGGCTCTACTGTGCTGGAACTTCCGGTTGTTGAATACTTGCCGGAAAGGAGAGGCACATTCTGACCGACCATGATCCGCGCTTCCTGATTGTCGAGCGTCAGCAATGTCGGCGTCGAAAGAATATTGGCTCTGACCTGCGTTTCCAGCGCCCTGGCGAGAAAACCAATGTTGGTGACGTACCCGATCCCGGGAAGATAGAAACTTCTATCGACAACACCGATATTCAGCCCCGGCCCGGCGGCGAGAGGGTTTCGGGTGATGTCGAGAATGTTTTGTCCGCTGTTGCGATTACCGAAATTGGTGCCGCCGATGGGGCGCGTTCCTGATTTATCGGATAAAAAATTCCACTGAATCCCGAATTCCGCCGCTTTGTCGGCATCGACTTCAACGATCAGCGCTTCGACAAACACCTGCGCGCGCGGCACATCAAGTTTTTCAACGACGGTGCGAATGGTGTTATAGACCGGCTCCGGCGCCATCACCACGAGTGAGTTGGTCGCCGTATCCGCTTGCACGGTGATGCCGTTGGCGGAAAAAGCGACACCTCCCTCCTGCGGTGGCGCAAACGGCAACGGTTCGATGTTGGCCATCGCACTGGCGGTACCGGAAGAAAGCAGGCTTCCCGACGATGCGTTCAAGTTAGGCGTTGCCGGTTTGGCGATGTGGGTGGCAGCTCCGGCGCTGTTGCCGGTCAACACGCCTTGCAAGGTCTGCGCGACGCTCTGCGCATCGGCGTTTTTCAGGTAGATGATGAAGATGTTGCCTTCGGGGCGCCCGGGAACGTCGAGCTTTTCGATGAATTCGCGCACCCGTTCGGCGCGTCCCGGATTGTCGGAACGGATCAACACGCTGTTCGAGCGCGGATCGGCGACCAGCGCCACGCGCTGCATCGTATCGCCGCCGGGCGTTCCGGTATGGGAGGTCGCGCCTTCGACAAACAGTTTGTTCAGCATCGGCACCATATCGAGCGCCGACGCATTTTTGAGTTGCACCATCAGCGGTTCGCCGGCGGGCGGCTGGTCGAGCGAGGCGACGATCCGCTCAAGCCGCTTCATGTTTTCGGCGTAGTCGGTAATCACCAGCGCGTTGCTGCCGGGAAACGCCAGCACGGAATTGTTCGGCGACACCAGCGGTCGCAGGATGCCCACCATCGGCGTTGCCGATTCGTAGCGCAACGGGATCACTTTGGTCATCAACTGATCGCCGCCCGCTTTCGCGGAACCGCCGTACTGCTTGGCGTCGGTTTCGGGAACGATGCGAACAACGCCCTCGCCTTCGACAGCGGCGATGCCCTGCAAACGCAGCGCCGACAGCAAGGTCGGATAGACCAGTTCACGCGAAACCGGCTGCGTCGAGATGATGTTGACAGTGCCTTTGACTTTGGGGTCGATGATGAAGTTGCGGCCGGTGATTTCGGAGACGGTGCGAATGACCGCTTCGATGTCGGCATTGACGAAGTTGAGGGTAACCACGTCGTTACCGTTTTGACCACCGCTGCGGTGACCATTCTGCGCCATCGTCGGCGACGCGACCGACAGCGCAAACAATCCGGCCATCAGTCCCGACAACACAACGCGCCGCCAATATCGTCTAAGCATTCCTGCTGCTCTCATCGTCTGCAAAATGAAACGTCATCATAGCAGGGATTGACGGGCGATAGTGCACTGCGCACGTTCGCCTAACGATCCGCTTCCTGCCAACGCGCTGCTTCCAGCGTATTCGCCAACAGCGTCGCAATCGTCATCGGGCCGACACCGCCCGGCACAGGCGTGATCCAGGAAGCGCGGCGGCTCGCCGATTCAAAATCGACATCGCCGCACAACTTGCCATCGGCCAGCCGATTGATGCCGACATCGAGCACGATGGCGCCGGACTTGATCCAGTCGCCTTCGACAAAACGCGGCTTGCCGATACCGGCGACAACGATGTCAGCCTGACCGATCAGCTTCGGCAGATCGTAGGTTTTCGAGTGGCAAACGGTGATGGTGCAACGCGCCATCAGCAACTCCAGCGCCATCGGTCGTCCGACGATGTTCGACTGTCCGACGATGACGGCATGTTTGCCGATCAAGTCCTCGCCGGTCTCACGCAACAGCCGCATACAGCCGTAAGGGGTGCAAGGGCGCAGCGTCGGCATCTTGAGCACCAGCCGACCGACGTTATAAGGATGGAAACCATCGACATCTTTTTTCGGGTCGATGCGTTCGATTACCCGCTCGGCGTTGATCTGCGCCGGCAGCGGCAATTGCACGAGGATACCGTGCACTTCGGCGTTCGCGTTCAATTCGTCGATCAGCGCCAGCAGCGTTTTCTCGGAACAATCGGCAGGAAGATCGTACGAAAACGACTTCATGCCGACCGCTTCGGTCGTCCGCCGCTTGTTGCGCACATAGACCGCCGACGCCGGGTCGTCACCCACGCAGACCACCGCCAGCCCCGGCGACGGCAATCCCTGCGCTTCGCGCTGCGCGACCGCTTCGCGCACTTCTTCCACGACCTGCGCGGCAATCGCCTTGCCGTCGATCAGCCGCGCTGTTGTTGTATGGTTTGTCATTGGTTTTCCTTTGTTGCGTTTTTCGCATCTCGATTAAACTGCGGATATTAAACGGCAAACACAACTTCGATTTGCCCCGCTTTGTCCGTGCGCCGCGCGGGGCCGACGACGATCTGAACATGTCGCCCCAATCGCGTGAGGCATTCCAGCATCTTCGCTTCGCTGATGCCCCGAAACTGTCCGCGCAGCATTTTCGACAGCTTGGGTTGTGTCATGCCGAGAATGTGAGCCGCCTCTTGTTGCGTCCAGCCATGCGCTTTGACGATCTCGCCGATTTTTGTGGCAAGCTGCGCCTTCACCAGCATTTCGTCGGCGTCAGGAAACCCGAGGTCGGCATAGACGTTGTGGCTGCCTTCTTCAATGTCGATCATTTCCGTTCTCCTTTCGCGTGCGCCTCAGCCGCCTTCAAGCGATCCCGGATGAGGTCAATGTCCGGCTTCGGCGTCGCAATGCCATGCGTCGATTTTTTCTGAAAACAATGCAGAACATACACCGCGTTTCCGAACCGCACCGTATAGACCGCGCGGTAAGTGTTGCTATCAGAATCTTCAACCACTTCAAGAACGCCCGCCGATCCGAATCCTTTGAGAGGCTTGGCCTGATCGTGCTTTCCGCCGGTTTGAGCCAGATGCAGCGCATACCCGAAGGTGTCCTGTACATCGTCCGGCATTGCCATCAAGTCTTTTCTGGCTGATGCGATCCAAACCAGCGGTTTCATATCCTGCCTTTATCGTTTCAAATTATACCCATGTAGGCATAATTCCGCAAGCCTGCTCACGCCCGCCTTAGAAAATTATCGGCGCATCCACGAGCGGTGTCACCCCCGTCGTTTCATGAAAGCGGCCTGCCATCGCTTGCCAGCGCCGCGCCAACTTTTCTTCATCAACCTGCGGCGTCCAGCGCGTCAGCATGTCGTCGATAGCGGCAAAATCGTTGCAGGCCAGCACGACATCGCAGCCCGCCGCCAATGCCGCGTCGGCGCGCATCGCCCAATCGTCGTCCCCCTCTTCCAGCGCCGCGCCGGCCATTCCGAGATCGTCGGAAAACACCAGACCGTCAAATCCCAAGCGCCCGCGCAGCACGTCACGCACCCAAAACGCCGAGTACCCCGCCGGTAGCGGATCGAGCGCCGGGTATTTGACGTGCGCCATCATCACGCCTTCCAGCCCGTCGGCGATCAGCGCCCGATACGGCGCGAGGTCGGGTTCGATGGCGTCCATCGTCCGCGTATCGACGGGGAGATCGTGGTGCGAATCGGCCTCGACCCAGCCGTGACCGGGGAAATGTTTGCCGACCGCCGCGCAGCCCGTCGCCTTCAATCCGCGCCGCAAAGCGCCAGCCAGCCGCCCCACGGTTTCCGGCGACGCGGCAAACGCGCGGTCGCCGATCACGGCGCTCTTGCCGTAATCGAGGTCGAGCACCGGCGTGAAGCTGAAATCCATGTGCAGGTAGCGCAGTTGACCACCGATCAGCGTACCCCAGCGATGCGCTTCCTGCTCGGCGGCCTCCGGCGTTTTGGAAAAACGCTCGCCCAAGCCGCGCATCGGCGGAATGTCGATGAATCCCTGCCCGCGCAGGCGCTGCACCCGCCCGCCTTCCTGGTCTATGCCGATCACCAGCGGCGGAGAGCGTAACGCCCTTATTTCATCGCACAGCGCAATCAATTGTCCCGGCGTTTCGACGTTGCGCGCAAAAAGAATCACACCGCCCACCCGTGGATCGCGCAAGCGGCGGCGGTCGTTATCGGTCAGCGTCGTGCTTTCAACGCCGCACATCAGCGGACCGCGTGGCAAGGTTTCCACCGTCACCATCACAACCCCAGATGTTGCAAGGTACGGGCGTTGTCCTTCCAGCCCGGTTTCACCTGCACGAGCACCACCAGATACACTTTACCGCCGAACAAGCGCTCCATTTCCTGCCGGGCTTCGGTGGCGATGCGTTTCATCGTTTGCCCCTGATGTCCCAGCAAAATGGCGCGCTGGCTGTCGCGCTCGACATAAACACGCGCCTGAATTCGACGCAGCGCGCGCTCCGAATCGCCTTCCAGTTCGAAAGTTTCCACCACGACATGTGTCGAATACGGAATTTCATCGCCCAGCAGCCGGAAAATTTTTTCGCGGATGAATTCCGCTGCCAGAAATCGCTCATCACGGTCGGTCAATTCGTCCGGCGGATACAGCCAGGGGATGGCCGGGAGGTGTTTTGCCATTTCCGCCTTGAGCGCATCGACCTGCATGCCTTTTTCAGCCGAGAGCGGAATCAGCGCCGCGAACGGATAGCGTTTCGAGAGCGCATCGAGGCGCGGCAACAGCGTGGTTTTGTCGGCGAGCAAATCGACCTTGTTCAAAACCGCAATCACCGGTTTGTCCGACGGCAACAAAGAAAGCAGGGTCTCGTCGGCATCGGTGTGCCGCGCCGCATCGAACAGCGTCACCACCACATCGACTTCGGCCAGCGCGTCGCGCACCGTCTGATTCATTCGAGCATTCAGCGCCGACTTGTGTTTCGTCTGGAAACCGGGCGTGTCCACAAAAAGGAACTGATGAGCGCCTTCGGTCAAAACACCGGTGATGCGCTGCCGCGTGGTCTGCGGTTTCGACGAAGTGATGCTGATTTTTGCGCCCAGCAGCCGATTGAGCAGGGTCGATTTGCCGACGCTGGGGCGTCCGACCAGCGCAATGAAACCACACTGCGAACCACACTGCGAACCGCCGTGCGTCGTTTCTTTTTCCGCAGGCGCTTTCCATCTACCGCTCACGTCTTTCACTTTCCCCAGATCAGCGCCTTGCGCGCCCCGGTGGTTTGGGGCAGCGCCTGCAACTGTTGCCAGGCCGCGTCCGCCGCCAGTTGCTCGGCCGTCCGCCGGTTGTTCCCCTCGCCGGATGCCGTCAGTTCAAGCGGCGGAATACGGCATTCGACAACGAACTGCTGCACATGCGCCTCGCCGCGAATGTCCGTCACCGCGTATTCGGGAAGCGGCAAACGCCGCGCCTGCAACCACTCCTGCAAGCGCGTTTTGGCATCCTTGCCCAACTGCTCCGGATCGGCGCTCTGCAAGGTTTCGCCATACACCGTGACGATCACCCGTTGCGCTGCGGCGAATCCCCCGTCCAGAAACACCGCGCCGAACAACGCTTCCAGCGCGTCGGCCAGAATCGACGCCCGTTGCGGACCGCCGCTTTTCAACTCGCCTTCGCCCAGCAGAAGGTAACGGCTCAGTTCCAGTTGACGCGCCAAGCGCGCCAGCGTCTCGCGGTTGACCAGACCGGCGCGCGACCGCGACAACGCCCCTTCGTCCAGCGACGGAAAACGCTCGAACAGCGCCTGGGCGATCACGCAGTTCAGCACCGCGTCGCCGACAAACTCCAGCCGCTCATTATGCGATGCCCCATGACTGCGGTGCGTCAGCGCCTGCCGCAACAGCGACGTCGCCGCAAAACGGTAATCCAGCGCAGTTTCGAGCGGCGTGAGTGGCGGCAACGGCATGGGCATGAATTACTTCGGCGCCTGTGCCTCAAATTCCAGCAACAGCGAAGCGTTGCCGGTGATCGGAATCTGCTTTTTCCAAGACAGGGTAACCGTCGTGCCGCGTAGCGCAATATCTTTGGCCTTCACCCCTTCATAGATGCTGTTTGTGGTAAGACAAGCGTCAAACCGTTGCTGAACGCTGGCAAAGTTAATGTTGCTGCCCCCACCCGCCCTGGCGTCCTCAAGACATTTCTGTATCGTATCCGCTTCCATGTACTCCGGCACCACTTTGATCGCGATCCAGAAAACGAACAAAGCGCCGAATACCCCAGCCAGCACGCCCCACAACGACATCCCTTGCTGCTTGTTCCATACTTGTTTCATGGCATTTCCTTTCATTTGATCTTGTGACCGACACGATTGAACGCAAAACTCGAAATATCTCCCCAATTAAACCAGATGAAAAACGCCTTGCCGCGCAAATTCTCATCCGGCACGAACCCCCAATAACGGCTGTCCTCGCTGTTGTCGCGGTTGTCGCCCATCACCCAATAATACCCCTCCGGCACAGTGCAGCGAAAGCCGTTTTCAAAATACTTGCAGGCTTCGCGGCGCGGAAAAGGAAAAACGCGATCCAAATACAACGTCGGTTTCTGTATATCGACCGCGATGGGGTATTCGCGCGCTCCGGCGGCTGATTGTGTCGTCTCCGTAAACTGGTTCAGCGTCTCGAAACGGTAGCCTTCGAGGTAGCTGTAATCGGCGTTTTTCTGCTGCGGCAGCGGCTGGTCGTTGATGCTCAGTTGCTTGCCGCGGTACTCGACGGTATCGCCGGGAACGCCGATCACCCGCTTGATGTAATCCTGCGACGGATTCAGCGGATAACGGAAAACCACCACATCGCCGCGCTGCGGGTCGCCGGTGGGGACGATCTTTTGTTCGATGATCGGCAAGCGGATACCGTAACTGAATTTGTTGACCAGAATGAAATCACCGACCTCCAGCGTCGGCCGCATCGACGACGACGGAATTTTGAACGGTTCGGCAACAAAGCTGCGCAGCGCGAACACAATGAGCAGTATCGGAAAAAAACTGGCGGTGTAGTCGATCCATGTCGGCACCGGCGCCTTCGGATCGCGTTTTTTCCGCAAATGGAAAAAATCCAGCGCCCAGATCGCGCCGGTAATCAGCGTCAGCAAAAACAGAATCAGCGGAAAATTCAAGGCATCCATTCTTTAACAAGGGCTCTTTTAAATTTTAAGTGGGTAGCAAAGCAAAGCCATCCAGAGAATTCTCACGCGAAGGCGCGAAGGCGCGAAGAAACGATTTCCAGATGGATAGGCGTGTCGAGCGTTCAATAGCGTCAAGCAGTGATATCGCTGCGCTGAGACTTCGGGTTAATGTGCCGTCAGGTGAAAAAGCATTCACCCATGCGAGGCACTCCTCGGCATCCCTTCGCGTCTTCGCGTCTTCGCGTGAGATATTCAACCACATAACCCACTCATATTTCAAAAGAACCTTAACAAGTTCCATCATTTGTCGTCAACTTGCAGAATCGCCAAAAACGCTTCCTGCGGAATTTCAACACTGCCGACCGCTTTCATCCGCTTTTTACCGGCTTTCTGTTTTTCCAGCAGCTTGCGTTTGCGCGTGATGTCGCCGCCGTAACACTTCGCCAGCACGTTCTTGCGCATCGCCTTGATCGTTTCGCGGGCGATGATCTGGCTGCCGACCGCCGCCTGCACCGCCACGTCGAACATCTGCCGCGGGATCAGTTTGCGCATCCGCGCCGCCACATCGCGGCCACGGTACTGCGCCACCGAGCGGTGCACCATCGACGACAGCGCATCGACCCGCTCGCCGTTGATCAAAATATCGAGTTTGACCACATCGGCGCTCTGAAATTCCTTGAAATCGTAATCGAGCGACGCATAACCGCGCGACACCGATTTCAGCCGGTCGAAAAAGTCCATCACCACTTCGGCCATCGGCAAATCGTAGGTCAGCATGATCTGCCTGCCGACGTACTGCATGTTTTTCTGGATGCCGCGTTTTTCGGTACACAACGTCAACACCGAGCCGACATAATCCTGCGGCACCAGAATCGTCACCGTGATGATCGGCTCGCGGATCTCGGCGACGCGCGACAAATCCGGCAGCTTGGACGGGTTTTCGATCTCGACCGTGCTGCCGTCGTTCAGCAACAACTGATAAACCACCGTCGGCGCCGTCGTGATCAAATCCATGTCGTATTCGCGCTCCAGCCGCTCCTGCACAATGTCCATGTGCAACAGGCCGAGAAAACCACAGCGAAAACCGAAGCCCAGCGCCTGCGAAACTTCCGGCTCGTAATGCAGCGAAGCATCGTTGAGCTTCAGCTTGTCGAGCGCGTCGCGCAACGCTTCGTACTGGTTGGATTCGACCGGATACAGTCCAGCGAACACCTGCGGCTTGACATCCTTGAAACCCGGCAGCGGCGCGCTCGCCGGTTTCTGCGCCAGCGTCACCGTATCGCCGACCTTCGCCGCTTTCAGTTCCTTGATACCGGCGACGACAAAACCGACCTCGCCCGCCGACAGCGATGGTTGCGATACCGACTTCGGCGTGAAAACGCCCAACTGCTCGCACTGGTAAGCCGCGCCGGTTGACATCAGCTGAATCTTGTCGCGCTGCTTCAGCGTCCCTTCGACCACCCGCACCAGCATCACGACGCCGACGTAATTGTCGAACCAGGAATCGATGATCAACGCCTGCAACGGCGCTTCGGGATCGCCCTTCGGCGGCGGCACCTTCGCGACGATCATCTCCAGCACGTCGTCGATCCCCTCGCCGGTCTTGGCGCTGATCCGTACCGCGTCGTCGGCTTCGATACCGACGATCTCCTCGATCTCCTCGATCACCCGCTCGGGTTCCGCCGACGGCAGATCGATTTTGTTCAACACCGGAAACACCTCGACGCCCTGCTCGATCGCCGTATAGCAGTTCGCCACGGTCTGCGCCTCGACGCCCTGCGATGCGTCCACCACCAGCAGCGCGCCCTCGCACGCCGCCAGCGAACGCGAAACTTCGTAAGCGAAATCCACGTGCCCCGGCGTATCGATCATGTTGAGCAAATACGTTTCGCCGTCACGCGCCTTGTAATGCAAGGCCGCCGTCTGCGCCTTGATCGTGATGCCGCGCTCGCGCTCGAGATCCATCGAATCGAGCACCTGCGCGCTCATCTCCCGATCCGACAAACCGCCGCAACGCTGGATCAGGCGATCCGCCAGCGTCGATTTGCCGTGATCGATATGAGCGATGATTGAAAAATTGCGTATAAACTGCACAAAAAATTCCCGGAGGTAATGAAAAATGCTCTGCGAAGCGCCCTGCCCGTCAAATCCTCGCAAAGCAAACGAGAGCCTTCCGTTTTGGCCGGCTCTCGCTCCAAAAGCGGTGTATTTTATCAGGGATCAGAGGCCGGGTATCAGATATCAGATGTCAGATGTCAGCGATCAGAAAGTTAGCCGCAAAGAACGTAAAAGCCGTCATTCCCTCGGAATTTGTCCCTGCGAAGGCGGGGCGCAGGAATCCGGGAAACGCTTTTCTGATTCCTGATTTCTGACATCTGATCCCTGATCCCTGCCCTCTGACATCTGACCGCGCCGACGCTCACGCCAGAGCGTCCAGCCGGTCGTCACAAATCCCGACGAGGCGTAGAGCACGGAGCAGGTAAACAGCACCAGCGGCGGCTCGGAAGCGAGCAGCGCGAACGCCAGCACCAGAATCAGCACCGTCACAAACGGCACGCTCTTTTTCAGATTGACCGTCTTGAAGCTGTAATAGCGCAAATTGCTCGGCATGACGATTCCGGCAAAAAGCGTCACCACCCCGGCCAGCCACAGCACTTCCCGGCCATTCACCGCGTTTTCGTGAAACACCCAGACGAAGCTCGCCACCAGCGCCGCCGCGGCAGGGCTTGGAATGCCGGTGAACCAGCGCTTGTCCGCCGCGTCGAGCATGGTATTGAAGCGCGCCAGTCGCGCGGCAGCACCGGCGACATAAATGAACGCCGCGATCCAGCCCAGCTTGCCGAGGCCGTGCAGCGCCCACACATAAATCAGAAGCGCTGGCGCCACCCCGAACGACACCATGTCCGACAAACTGTCGTATTCGGCGCCGAAGGCGCTCTGCGTTTTGGTCAGCCGCGCCACCCGACCGTCGAGACTGTCGAGAATCGCCGCGATGAAAATGGCCCCGGCCGCCCGCCCGAAATGGCCGTTCATCCCCTGAACGATCGAGTAAAAACCGGCAAACAGCGCCGCCGTCGTGAACAAATTGGGGAGCAGATAAATCCCCCGCCGCCGACCGGCGTTCTTGCGGAGTACGCGCTCTTTGCGATCCTGATCGTAGAGGGACATAATGCCTTTCTTTAATGCAGTTCTGCCAACACCGTTTCGGTCGCCCGCACCTTCTGCCCGATAGTCACGCAGGCTCGCGCCGACACCGGCAAATAGACATCGACCCGCGACCCGAAGCGGATAAACCCGTAACGCTGGCCGCGCGTCAACGTATCACCGGCCTTGACGTAACAGAGAATTCGCCGCGCCACCAAACCGGCCACTTGCACACAGGTCACCGCCTGCCCGTTCGCCGTCGTCAGATGCAGCGCATTGCGCTCATTCTCGGTGGACGCCTTATCGACCGCCGCATTCAGGAAACGCCCGGGGTCATACCAGACTTTTTCGACCTTGCCATCCAGCGGGCTTCTTTGAGAATGCACATTAAAAACATTCATGAACACACTGATTTTCAAGGAATTTCTATCAAGGTACGGATCGTGCGCCTCCTCGACCTTGATCACCCGACCGTCCGCCGGACATAGAACCGCGTTGGGCTGCGCCGGAATTTCGCGCGCCGGATCGCGGAAAAACTGCAAAATGAAAACCACCACCAACCAGGCCAGCGCCGCCAGCCACCAGGGCGCCAACCAGGACAATATCAGTGCAATAAGTACCGCTCCCGCCAGAAACGGCCACCCTTCGCGGGCTATCAACGGATGAGGATAATTTCTCATGAATACAATGCCTTACAAAATATCTCTAATGTTGTTTATAACGATTTATGCCAACTCGGCGCGGGTGGGATTTTTCAAAGGATTTTTTCATTATATAGAATAAGCTTCACGCCCGACGGTTTTTCACCGATGGCTTTTCATTGTGGCGCTGCGTTGCGCCGATAACCATGATCTGCCCTCCCCCGCCAGATTGTCCCCGATTCGCCCGCCCGCCGCAACTTTTACGATGAAGCCGGTTTTCGCAACCCAGGCAGTTCCGGATTTTCCCGGCAGTGATAGACTTGCGGTTTTTCAACTTCCAGAGCACGCTTCGAATGACTTCCGCAGCTTCCGCGACCACCGCGACTCCCGACACCCCCAAAACCATCGCCAATCTCGAATTCCGCCCTTTGCGGCCATTGCCCCGCCTCATCTTCATGAGCCGCTGGCTGCAACTGCCGCTGTATCTGGGGTTGATCATCGCCCAGGGCGTTTATGTCTGGCTTTTCTGGGTCGAACTGATCCACCTGATCGAAGCAACCTTCGGCAACCAGGAAGCGATCCGCATGATCGTCGCCAACGTCACGCCGCCCGGCCAGGCAATTGTCGAGATGGCTCAACCGTCGGAAACAGTCATCATGCTGGTGATCCTGGGGCTGATCGACGTGGTGATGATCTCCAATCTTCTGATCATGGTGATCGTCGGCGGTTACGAAACCTTCGTCTCCCGCCTCGACCTCGACCGCCATCCCGACCAGCCCGAATGGCTGTCACACGTCAACGCCAGCGTGCTGAAAGTCAAGCTCGGCACCGCGATCATCAGCATTTCATCGATCCACCTGCTGAAAACGTTCATCAACGCGCACGCCTACGACGCCAAGACCTTGATTGCGCAAACGGCGATTCACCTCACCTTCCTGGTGTCGGCGATGGCCATTGCCGCCTGTGACCGTATCCTGCCGCACTACAATTCTCACCCGCAACACCACTGATAACCGGAGCCTTCCCATGAGTACCCTGATCCGCACCGAAGATTTTGTTCAAAGCATTGCTGACGCGCTGCAATACATTTCCTATTACCACCCGATGGATTACATCGACGCGCTGGGCAAAGCCTATGAAGCCGAGGCATCGCCCGCCGCCAAAGACGCCATCGCGCAAATCCTGACCAACTCGCGGATGTGCGCCGAGGGTCGCCGACCGATTTGTCAGGATACCGGAATCGTCGCCGCCTTCGTCAAAGTCGGGATGGACGTTCGTTTCGAGAACCCCGCGCGGTCGATCCTCGACATGGTCAACGAAGGCGTCGCCCGCGCCTACGCCGACAAAACCAACCCGCTGCGTTATTCCGTGCTGGCCGATCCGGCGGGCGCGCGCAAAAACACCCGCGACAACACCCCGGCCATCGTTCATCTCGACCTCGTTCCCGGCAACACCATCGACGTCAAAATCGCTGCCAAAGGCGGTGGTTCCGAAGCCAAATCGAAATTCGCCATGCTCAACCCGTCCGACTCCATCGTGGACTGGGTGATCAAAATGCTGCCGACGATGGGTGCCGGCTGGTGCCCGCCCGGCATCCTCGGCATCGGCATCGGCGGCACCGCCGAAAAAGCCATGCTGCTGGCCAAAGAAGCCCTGATGGAACCGGTCGATATCGCCGACTTGATCCAACGCGGCGCGAAAAACCGCCTCGAAGAACTGCGCCTCGAGATCTACGAAAAAGTGAACGCCCTCGGCATCGGCGCACAGGGCTTGGGCGGACTCTCCACCGTGCTCGACATCAAAATACTCGATTACCCGACGCACGCCGCCAACCTGCCCGTCGCGATGATCCCGAACTGTGCCGCCTGCCGCCACATCCACTTCACCCTCGACGGCAGCGGCCCCGCCGAACTGACGCCGCCGGACCTGTCACACTGGCCTAAAGTTACCTGGGCGCCGTCGCCGGAAGCGCGCCGCGTCAACCTCGACACCCTGACCCAGGAAGAAGTCGCCTCCTGGAAACCGGGCGAACGGCTGCTGCTGAACGGCAAAATGCTGACCGGCCGTGATGCCGCCCACAAACGGATCGCCGACATGCTGGCGCGCGGCGAAACCCTGCCCGTGTCGTTCAAAAATCGCGTGATCTACTACGTCGGCCCGGTCGATCCCGTCGGCGACGAAGCCGTCGGCCCGGCAGGCCCCACCACCGCCACGCGCATGGACAAATTCACCGAAACCATGCTGGCGCAAACCGGACTGATTGCGATGGTCGGCAAAGGCGAGCGCGGCCCCGTCGCCATCGACGCGATCCAAAAACACCGCGCCGCCTACCTGATCGCCGTTGGCGGCGCCGCCTACCTCGTCGCCAAAGCGATCAAACACGCAAAAGTCGTCGCCTTTGAAGACCTGGGAATGGAAGCGATCTACGAATTCGAACTCAAAGACATGCCCGTCACCGTCGCCGTGGACAGCAGCGGCCAATCGCTGCACAAAACCGGCCCGATTGAATGGCAGAAAAAAATCGGGAAAACGGATTAACCGCAAAGAACGGGCGTAGGTTGACGGTGAGCGGCCTTTAGAGCGTTTTCTGTTTGGTTGTGCACACTTTCGCGTTGCGCTGTTTTGTTCCCTCCCCTTCAAGGGGAGGGTTAGGGTGGGGATGGGGTTATCAGCAAGCGTAGCCCGGATAAGCGAAGCGCCATCCGGGTGTCAGGGATCAGAGGTCAGAGGTCAGGAATCAGAACGTAGGGGCGCGATTTATCGCGCCCTGTTTGTTCTCACGCGAAGGCGCAATCAGGAATCAGTAAGCGTAGGTCGCTGGTGAGCGTAGCGAACCGCGACGTTTTGCCTCACGCGAAGGCGCGAAGCCGCGAAGGAACAAAGCTCCCTCCCCTTCAAGGGGAGGGCTGGGGGTGGGGATATCGGGATAGGGGGCAGCCCGTAGGCTGCACCCCTCCCACACCACCCGGCATGCGGTTCCGCACCGGGCGGTTGGAATGGTTGAGGTCGCCGGGCTTGTAGTTACGCCCGACCCAACGCCCAGGTT
>Ga0209737_10000328_pt1 | contig 41520 bp, 36 predicted proteins | sample TergutCu122P3_FD_187284 | JGI IMG/M metagenome (GOLD analysis project Ga0209737, IMG submission 187284) | Cubitermes ugandensis P3 segment gut microbial communities from Kakamega Forest, Kenya - Cu122 P3 (SPAdes) (version 2) | ecosystem: Host-associated > Arthropoda: Insects > Digestive system...
ACCCTTGGGACCGAATACAGCCCCAGGATGCGATGAGCCGACATCGAGGTGCCAAACCTCCCCGTCGATGTGGACTCTTGGGGGAGATCAGCCTGTTATCCCCAGGGTAGCTTTTATCCGTTGAGCGACGGCAATTCCACTCTCATACCGCCGGATCACTAACTCCAACTTTCGTTACTGCTCGACCCGTCAGTCTCGCAGTTAGGCTCGCTTATGCGTTTACACTCTAAATCATGGTTTCCGTCCATGATGAGCGAACCTTTGAGCGCCTCCGTTACCTTTTAGGAGGCGACCGCCCCAGTCAAACTGCCCGTCTAACACTGTCCCCCGACCGGATTCACGGCCGCGGGTTAGAATTTCAGCACCTCAAGAGTGGTATCCCAAGGTTGACTCCGCAGAAGCTGACGCCCCTGTTTCCCAGTCTCCCACCTATCCTGTACATGAAATACCAAAACTCAATATTAAACTGCAGTGAAGCTCCATGGGGTCTTTCCGTCTAGTCGCGGGTAACCGGCATCTTCACCGGTACTACAATTTCGCCGGGCGGGTTGTTGAGACAGTGCCCAAATCGTTACACCATTCGTGCGGGTCAGAACTTACCTGACAAGGAATTTCGCTACCTTAGGACCGTTATAGTTACGGCCGCCGTTTACCGGGGCTTCAATTCAGAGCTCTCACTCCTCCTCTTAACCTTCCGGCACCGGGCAGGTGTCACCCCATATACGTCATCTTTCGATTTAGCATAGAGCTGTGTTTTTGCTAAACAGTCGCTTGGGCCTATTCTCTGCGGCTGGTTTTTCTCCAGCACCCCTTATCCCTAAGTTACGGGGTCAACTTGCCGAGTTCCTTAACAACCCTTCTCCCGTTGGCCTTAGAATTCTCTTCCTGTCTACCTGTGTCGGTTTGCGGTACGGGCTCCTTATATATTCACACAGCTTTTCTCGCCTTCGTCCACGTTTACTTCCCGCTTAATCGCAGTCCCTTACGACCGGGGCAACCATCGCCCGGCTAAACGCTTTCAAAGTGTCCCTGTGCTTAAATATTTCGGAGGCTACGGAATTTCTACCGTATGTGCATCGGCTACGCGTTTCCGCCTCACCTTAGCTCCCGGCTAACTAGGAGCGGACGAACCTTCCTCCTAAAACCTTAGACTTTCGGCCATTATGATTCTCACATAATTCTCGCTACTCATTCCGGCATTCTCACTCGAATACAGTCCGCACACGCTCACGCTTATGCTTCTCCCCATATTCGACGCTCCCCTACCCCGACGCATAAATGCGTCAGCCCAAGCTTCGGTATAGATTTTAGCCCCGTTGAATTTTCGGCGCAGGGTCACTCGACCAGTGAGCTATTACGCACTCTTTAAATGTATGGCTGCTTCTAAGCCAACATCCTGGTTGTCTATGCAACCCCACATCCTTTTCCACTTAAATCTATTTTGGGACCTTAGCTGTGGGTCTGGGCTGTTTCCCTTTCGACTGTGAGACTTATCTCACACAGTCTGACTGCTATGAAACGATTATCCGGCATTCTTAGTTTGATAAGGTTCAGTAACCTCTCGGCCCCTAGCCCATTCAGTGCTTTACCTCCGGTAATCTATCATAACGCTAGCCCTAAAGCTATTTCGGGGAGAACCAGCTATATCCCGGTTCGATTGGAATTTCTCCGCTAGCCACACCTCATCCGCCACCTTTTCAACGGGGGTCGGTTCGGTCCTCCATGGAGTTTTACCTCCACTTCAACCTGGACATGGCTAGGTCACCGGGTTTCGGGTCTATGTCACACTACTTAACGCCCTGTTAAGACTCGCTCTCGCTTCGGCTTCAGACCTTAAGTCCTTAACCTTGCAGCGTAACATAACTCGCCGGACCATTCTACAAAAGGTACCCTATCACACATTGACGTGCTCTAGGTGCTTGTAAGCACAGGGTTTCAGGTTCTTTTTCACTCCCCTCCCGGGGTTCTTTTCACCTTTCCTTCACAGTACTATTCGCTATCGGTCATTGGGTAGTATTTAGGCTTGGAGGGTGGTCCCCCCGACTTCCCACGGGATTTCACGTGCCCCGCGGTACTCTGGATACTGCTCGCTTAACTCGTCTTTCGCCTACGTGTCTCTCACACTCTCTGGACGGACTTCCCATTCCGTTCGGCTAGATTTGTTAAATGCTAAATGCAGTCCGTAACCCCGAAAAAGTTTCCCTTCTCGGTTTGGCCTCTTTCCATTTCGCTCGCCACTACTTTGGAAATCTCTGTTGATTTCTTTTCCTCGCCCTACTTAGATGTTTCAGTTCAGGCGGTTTCCCTCATACAGCTATGGATTCACTGTATGATGCCGGAATATTACTCCCGGCGGATTGCTCCATTCGGAAATCTGCGGATCGAAGCTTACTTACAGCTCCCCGCAGCTTATCGCAGTTAATCACGTCCTTCATCGGCTCCCAATGCCAAGGCATTCGCCCTGTGCTCTTTTTAGCTTTACCTTCTATTTCATGCTCTTGAGTTCTCTTTTATACTTAATTTGTAGTAGAATTCTATTAAAACCAATAACGTTTGAAGTTATTTTTACAGTTTTTGTAGTATTTTTTACCCGACTTATTTTTGTATTCAACTTTCATCAAATACACTAATTTGTCGTTTTAAATTATATCATGAAAATTTTACTTTCCATGGTATCCTCATTTTGCATTACTTTGCTTATTCTGTTTTCAAGATGCTTTTTACAATGAACCGTTAACAATTAACAAGCTGACGCTTTATTTATCGCAACATATTCATCATAGTGTGTTCAAAGAACACATTTCACAATACAAACCTTTGTATCGCAAAATCTATTCTTTGATTATCTTTGGTAGGCACAAGTGGACTCGAACCACCGACCTCACGCTTATCAGGCGTGCGCTCTAACCGCCTGAGCTATGCGCCTACATAATAATTAACAAACAGTTACGGTGTCGGCTTCGCCGACATTTTGCCGATTTTTTCTGGTGGAGATGAGGGGAATCGAACCCCTGACCCCCTGCTTGCAAGGCAGGTGCTCTCCCATCTGAGCTACACCCCCACTGTTCAATTAACAATTATCAATGAACAATGAACAATTGTTATGCCGACTGCGTCGGTTTTGTGTAGGGTAGGTCTTTGGATTTACCGTGCTTTTCAGCACTTTGAAAATTGAACAAAAGATTTTTTAAAAGAAACTCGTTTCCTTGCTGACTAAGAATAATCGACAGTTCAACACTAACAACCACCTCTTAATTCGTGCGTTAGCACTCATTAAACTGTTAATTGTTAACTGTTAACTGTTAATTGTTTCCAGAAAGGAGGTGATCCAGCCGCACCTTCCGATACGGCTACCTTGTTACGACTTCACCCCAGTCATCAATCCCACCTTCGACGATGTCCTCCTTACGGTTAGACTATCGGCTTCGGGTGTTACCGACTCCCATGGTGTGACGGGCGGTGTGTACAAGGCCCGGGAACGTATTCACCGCGACATGCTGATTCGCGATTACTAGCAATTCCGACTTCATGCAGGCGAGTTGCAGCCTGCAATCCGAACTGAGACAATTTTTGAAGATTCGCTCCGCCTCGCGGCTTTGCTGCTCGTTGTTAATTGCCATTGTAGTACGTGTGTAGCCCAGGTCATAAGGGGCATGATGATTTGACGTCATCCCCACCTTCCTCCGTTTTGTCAACGGCAGTCCCGTTAGAGTGCTCTTGCGTAGCAACTAACGGTAGGGGTTGCGCTCGTTGCGGGACTTAACCCAACATCTCACGACACGAGCTGACGACAACCATGCACCACCTGTCTTCGTGTCCCGAAGGACGAGCACATCTCTGCGCTCTTCACTCGATGTCAAGACCTGGTAAGGTTCTTCGCGTTGCTTCGAATTAAACCACATACTCCACTGCTTGTGCGGGCCCCCGTCAATTCCTTTGAGTTTCAACCTTGCGGCCGTACTCCCCAGGTGGATTACTTATTGTGTTAACTGCGGCACGGAAGGGGTCAGTCCCCCCACACCTAGTAATCATCGTTTACAGCGTGGACTACCAGGGTATCTAATCCTGTTTGCTCCCCACGCTTTCGAGCCTCAGCGTCAGTAAAAGCCCAGTAAGCCGCCTTCGCCACCGATGTTCCTCCTAATATCTACGCATTTCACCGCTACACTAGGAATTCCGCTTACCTCTACTTCACTCAAGAACAGCAGTTTTAAATGCAGGTCATGGGTTGAGCCCATGAATTTCACATCTAACTTACCGTCCCGCCTACGCTCCCTTTACACCCAGTAATTCCGGACAACGCTTGCTCCCTACGTATTACCGCGGCTGCTGGCACGTAGTTAGCCGGAGCTTCCTCCGAGGGTACCGTCATTTTCGTCCCCTCAGACAGGAGTTTACAATCCGAAAACCTTCTTCCTCCACGCGGCATCGCTGCATCAGGGTTTCCCCCATTGTGCAATATTCCCCACTGCTGCCTCCCGTAGGAGTCTGGGCCGTGTCTCAGTCCCAATGTGGCCGTTCAACCTCTCAGTCCGGCTACTGATCGTCGCCATGGTGAGCCATTACCTCACCATCTAGCTAATCAGGCGCGAGCCCATCTTTAAGTGATAAATCTTTGACATTAATATGATGCCATATCAATGTTTTATAGGGTATTACCATCCGTTTCCAGAAGCTATCCCCCGCTTAAAGGCAGGTTGCTCACGTGTTACTCACCCGTCCGCCGCTAAGAACAACAATAAATCATCGTTCTCCGCTCGACTTGCATGTGTTAGGCGTGCCGCCAGCGTTCGTCCTGAGCCAGGATCAAACTCTTTTTAAAGTTGTATATTATTGCCTTTTACGGCTCTAACATCTATCCTGTTTCATCACGATTGCTCGCAATTACATTTGCGTTTTTTCAGTCCCGCCGGACTTCTTTTGTTCTTTTGAGTCTTGCTCATTCTTCCGCCAGCTTAAACCGCTGCCTTCCAAACTTGCCCCAAAAGAATTTCAAGGGTCGTGTGTTTCTTTTCTTTTCCTTTGTTCAATTTTCAAGGTGCTGAACCAGTTGTCCGTTTTAAACACGTTGGTTCGTGTCAGACAACTTATTAATTATATCATTTTCAAAATTAAAAGTCAAGCGTTTTTTCGACATTTTTTGAAATTTGTAAAAAGTCACAACAAAACCATCAAAACACATAACTGTTTTTCATATTCCGACCAAATAAGATTATTAGCATTAGGCAAAATTGAAAAATCATTATTTTTTAAATAATTAAATATCAATTCCTCTTTAATACAAGTGCGGACGAAATCACCGTAGTTTGCTTCATCCGCAAATTGCAGTTCTATAAGTCTGCCCATACCTGAAATTTTCAACTCTTTTTTCAAAATTCTTTCACATTCCGACATATCGCTTACATATAAATCTTTAGTTTTATAGTAAAGATTTGCAACATTGCACTCGAATTTTTTCAAAAATTTTGCATCAGCAAAATGTGTCTGCCCGAAACTCTTATCATCACACGCAAAATAAACATGACGCGCACCGTATCTGCCGATGTCGTTACTGTCGTCGTCATCGTTCCACGTAATATCCGAATTATACCATTTTCCGTCTATTTTAATCTGATTCCATGCATGCAGTTCATTCTCATGCGTTGTACCTGTAATAATAATATTCTCTATTCCGACCGCATTAAGCAGATACGAAAAACCCTTTGCATATCCCTCGCAGAGTGCTTTCCCTTCAACCAGACATCCATAGGCGTTTGAAATATTTTCGGAGCCGTTCAGGCTATAAACGCAATTATCAATTATATAATCATGTATATAAAGTGCTTTGTCAAAATCGGTAATACAGTTAGACGTTCCTCTCAAAACTCTGTCACGAACCGTTTCAAGCTCGTCCCGCATTGTCACGGCAGAGTCCTTGTTTGTTTGATAGGCAACTTTTGCTGTCGTAACCTTATTGGCATTATAAAAAGACGAACTCAAATAAAAAAATTCGGGTTCATTTTTTTCAAAAATAAGATAGATTCTCTCATAGTCATTTTCGTCAAGCGTATACGGTAAATCAATATGTTCTTCAAAATTTGCAACGCCTCTGTAAAGCGCAGTATAGACAGCCTGGTCCTTGGTGCTGAGAGTTTTGTATGCCGCCCTGATTTCAGTCTCCGACTCATTCATATAAGAAGAAGGCGGCTGTTTATTGTTACTGAGGGACCCCGCATTTGAAAGCATAAAAAACAAATAGCCTACGGCAAGTAAAAATAACGGCACGAAAAGTTTCCTACTCATTGCCGTCTCCCTCATTGAATCCATCGCTTGTCGCTTCGACCAGCCGTTTTGTAATATTTATATATGCCTCGGCGTCCTGCTCGTTCAGCTTCATAAGAAGCCTCGCCGTATTCTCGATTACAGCCTGATGATGTTGCGCGGCGAATTTTCTGCCGTCTTCAGTAATCATTACGAGTATCTTTCTGCGGTCGCTGGAATCCATTTGACGGGTTATAAATCCTTTCTCCTCAAGCCTGTTCAATGCAACTGCAACACGGGCAGTACTCACAGCCATTTCGCTGCTTATTTCACCAGGAAGAACTTCTCCGCCATGCTCGTATATATAATGGAGTAAAAAAGTTTCGCCCTGCAAAGAGTTGTTCATATTTCTGTAAGGCTTATTTTTTTTCAAATCAATCATAGACCTAACAAGCTCTTCAGCATATTTTTCATAAAGTTTATTCCGAGAATTCCTCATGCTTTCAACAATCCTTTCCGCCATACTAATACTATTGCAAATAAACCATAAATTGTCTTTGTTTTTTGTAACAATTCAGTATATTGCATAATGCACAAAAAATATTTTTTTATCAACTGCAATCAACACCGAAAATATAGGGTTGCGGGGCGGTAACCCCGCTCCTCGGGGACTCCGTCCCCGAAACCCCTTCCCGATTTTTGTGCAAAACACCGAAAACCATCAAAACAACTGAACAGTTACTATTTTTTAGAGAATAGCATAAAACAAGTCTGATTACCGTTAACTAACTCTATTACATAATAACATAATAAGCTAAATTTGTCAAGAGTCTAAGTGAAAAATTAATGAAAATCAGCTGACAATTAGTTGCTATTATGCAAATCCTCTTGACAAACCGCAATTAAAAGTGTATAATTATATTAAACCAATTACATTTCATGAATGAAAGGAATTTGATTATGAACAGATACAGAAATAAAATCATTGCATTAACCTTTGCGGCAGCTCTCACGGCCGTTTGCTTCGCCGGATGTAACCAGAGTTCTAAAACGCCTCCCTCCGACCCTGATGCGGGCATTGTTGAACTTGATATCATTCCAGACGGCGGCGGTGAAGGTTTTGACAATCAAGACCCTACGCTTCCTCCCGACATGAATACCACCGACGAATATTTTATCGTTACTGACGCCTCTGGACAGGCCGTAACAGAATTTGCTCCCGTTGTTGACGAAAGCGGTGCAATCGTTATGACTGATATTGAAGTTCTTGATGAAAACGGCAATCCCGTAACGGAAAACGGCGTTGCTGTTACAACTGCGGTTCAGGTTACTCAGGTTGTTACGGCGACTATGCCTAACCCCGACTTCGGCAGGCTTCCTGCGGCTGAGGCTGCCGTAATTACAAAATGCAGCTCCATTTGGGTTGACGTTACAAAAGAGGCAGATTACATTTTCAATGATTACTTCCTAGAATTTGATGTTAAAATCAACGAAAACACCCCTGACGGAAAATATCTAATTGACGTTTTCAATCCTGATTTCGGTAATTTCAACGGCACGCCGATGAAAGGCGTTACCAATGCGGTAAACGGTTATATTTATGTTAATCAGGCAGTTGAGGCTCAAGACATTCCCAACGACGGGAAGTTCAGGGTTGTTGCCGAAAGCGTATCAGGCAAGCCTGGCGAAACCGTCAGATTAAGATTTAAGATGATTAACAATCCCGGTGTTGTAGGTATGCATTTACAGTTTAAATATGACAAGAGTGCCGTTACTGTTATCAGCGGTGAATCAGTAGGCGAATTTGCTGAAATCGCAAGACCTAAGACTTATAAATAAAATATTAAAATTGCCCCTGAATTGTCAGGGGCAATTTTATAGCAGTTCCTTAAAATTGGAAGAGTCTTTTTACAAACACTTAGTTTTTCTTTTGCAGACAACTCCGACCATTACATTTCCTGAATTAGATGCAACGGCAGGCCCCACATGGGTTACAAAATCAGGCTTATAACCGATTTTCTTCGTCAGTTCGCTTACGAGTTCCTGAATGTCATTCTCATTTTTTCCGCCTATAACGCAATACGGCGTTTGCGGGGTTATGATTTCATCAATAATCTTTACAAGCCTCGGAATGACGTTCTTCTCTCCCCTAACCTTCTCAATCACCTTAGAACCGCCGTCAGACATATCAATAATCGGCTTCAAACCGAGAAGTTCTCCCGCAAAAGCGGCAGCAGCAGAAATTCTGCCGGATTTGCGCGCATATTTAAGTGTATAGGGCACAATATATGCGCCTGCCGTATCGCACCATTCTTGAGCGTACGCAACTATCGACTCGGCACTGTCGCCTTTCTTCGCTTTCTTAGCTGCTTCGAGTGTAACATATCCGTAAACAGCCGTGTAACATTTCGAGTCAATAAGATGAATTCTGAATTTCCCGACACTTTCGGGATTTCCTTCATAGAAATCATCCCTAGCTTTTGTTGAGTTCATGAATGTATTTGAGCCTGTCGATGAAATAGAAATGAAAATAACATCGGTATACCCGTCAGCATAAAGCTCTTTGTAAACTTCACCGAACTCGAACGGCGTAATCTGAGCAGTTTTGGGGATATCTTCAATCTTATCCATAAGGTCGTAAAACTCGTGCTTGGTTTTTTCATGCTCCATAAATGAAATGTCGCCAATCGTAATGCCGAACTGTAAAATTTTTATACCGTATTGAGCGGCAATCTCCTTTTCAATGTCGCATCCTGAGTCACTCATTATCATTATTTTTTGCATTATAAATCATTTCCTTTTCAATATAATTCGGGGTACCCCTGCTGTCTGAGCACTTCATAAGCCGCAATCGCAACGGAATTAGAAAGATTGAGACTTCTTAACTCACCGCGCATAGGGATTCTCGCTGTTCTTTCAAAGTTGGAAAAAATTAATGTTTCAGGTAAGCCCCTGTCTTCTCTGCCGAAAATAATATATGCATTATCGGGGTAAATTATGTCGCTATGGACGTTTTTACCTTTTGTTGAAAAGTAGAAATACTCGCCTTCATTTTTGCTGAAAAAATCTTCCAGATTATCATAATATGTTACACAAAGCTTATCCCAATAATCAAGTCCTGCACGTTTAAGATGCTTATCGCTTATTTCAAATCCGAAAGGTTTAACAAGATGCAATTGCGCTCCGGTCACAGCACAGGTTCTGGATATATTGCCAGTGTTTTGAGGAATTTGAGGTTCAACAAGCACTATATTTAACAAATGAAAGTCCTCCATTTCCCATTAATAATTCTCTCTGTTCGGACGAAAATAATGTTACAATTAAATTGAAAGGAGAATCATTATGGATGTTAAAGCAATTGTAAAGGGTTTAACTGTCGGTACCGCTGCCGGTTTTGCCGTATATTCGCTGTCATCGACTGGAAGATATCAACGCCACAAGATGAAGAAAAGAACAAGCAAAGCAGTACGTGCCGCAGGAAACATTTTTGACGATATAGCTTCGTTTATTTATTAAGGACTGCCAACAAAATTGCAACTTTATTCACTGCACTTCCTAAGCTGATTTTTTCTGTAAGACAGATAATTATCGAGAATCAGCGTTGCGGCAACAGTATCAATGACAGCAGTTCTCTTTTTTCCCCGTGTATTCGTAGTGTTGAGATAGCCAATCGCCTCGGCAGTAGAAAAACGCTCGTCCCAAAGATTGATTTCACAGTTAATTCTTTTCGCCAACTCATCTCTGAAGAGTTGGCATTTTTCTGCTCTCTCGCCTACAGTGCCGTCCATGCCGACAGGATGACCAATTACAACCATTTCCGCTCCGTGTTCTTTCACAAGCTCGGCAACTTTGTTTACGCATCGACGCATATTAGTTTCGGCGATTGTACAAACGGGAGACGCAAGCATCTCTCCTTTGTCGCAGCAAGCAATCCCTGTCCTTGCGTCGCCTAGGTCTACAGCCATTATTTTCATACTACCACGCCTCTACTGTTCCGATAATATCCCTGACGCTTTTAACGCCCTTGTTTTCGAGGAAACTGTTCATCTCTTCAATAATTCTCACAGGGGCGAACGGGTCTGTGAAAATAGCCGCACCAATCTGTACAGCCGACGCTCCAGCCATCATCATCTCAATTGCGTCCTCGCCTGTCGAAATACCGCCCATGCCTATGACAGGCACTTTCACGGCTTTAGCAACCTGCCATACCATTCTCACGGCAATCGGAAAAACTGCCGGTCCCGAAAGCCCGCCCATATTGTTTTTTAATATAGGACGGCGAGTGTTAATGTCAATCCTCATGCCCAAAACAGTGTTAATCAGTGACACAGCGTCCGCACCCGAACTTTCTACCGAGAGAGCTATCTCGGCTATATCTGTAACATTCGGCGACAGCTTAACGATAAGAGGTTTCTTAGTCGCCTTACGGACAAGCGAAGTAATCTGACCCGCCGTCTTGCTGCACATGCCGAACGCCGCACCTCCGTGTTTTACATTCGGGCAGGAGATGTTGAGTTCAAGCATATGAACATCCGTTGCGTCAAGTTTCTCGGCGACAGTGATATACTCTTCAGGTGTTGAACCTGAAATGTTGGCGATAATCACGGTATCTTTCGTCATAAGATACGGTAAATCTTTTGTAATAAAGCTGTCAACTCCGGGGTTCTGCAATCCGACTGAGTTAAGCATGCCTGCGGATGTCTCGGCTATCCTCGGTACGGGATTACCGTTACGGCGTTCGCCCGTCGTGCCTTTTGTAGCGATACCGCCTAGCTTTGATAAAGGAAAAAGTTCCTCGTACTCTCTGCCGTAGCCAAAAACTCCCGATGCGGGAATAACGGGATTCTTAAAATTTATGCCGCAGATATCAACGGATAAATCAGCCATCACAGCACCTCCTCAGCATTAAAAACAGGACCGTCCTTGCATACATGAGCAAAATACTCGTCGCCGTTTTTGACCGTTCTGCACGCACAGACGAGACACGCACCTATTCCGCAGCCCATACGTTCCTCCAAAGATACCTGGCACGGTACGTTATTTGCCTTGCATAAAGCATATATGCCTCTTAGCATACCGTGCGGCCCGCAAGCATAAACAACATCAACTTCTCCGATTTCAAGCAACTCTTTGAGCGGTTCCGTAACAAAACCGTGTAAGCCTGCCGAACCGTCGTCGGTACATAGGATTGTTCTTGCACCTGTATTTTTAAAATCCGACTGCAGAATTACTGCGTCAGTGTTACGGAAACCGCTGATTACCGCAGCCTTATCTCCATAACACCTTGCAAGCCCTAACATTGGCGGCGTTCCTATTCCTCCGCCGACAAGAACTGCCTTTTTAAAGTCCTTGCCGACCGTAAAGCCGTTGCCCAAAGGTCCGAGAATATCGACGGAATCACCGAGATTAAGAAGCGAAAGTTCTTCCGTACCCTTTCCCCTGACCTCGAATACAATTGTAAGCGTACCTTTTTGCGTATCTATATCACATATCGAAATAGGCCTGCGTAATGTGCGGCTGCCAATCCTTATATGGACAAACTGCCCTGCCTTAGCTGTTTGCACAACCTCCGGACAGCTAATCCCGAAAGCATACACACCCTTAGCGAGAACTTCTTTCTTTATAATCGGATAAATGCCCTGCGTGTACTTCATTATTCGCTCCTGCCAATCACAGAGTTGATTTCATCTCTCATACGGATAACTTCACGGCGGGCCGCCTTGGCGAAATCACGCGGGTCGCAGCCTTCTTTTTGATATGCGCACATAACCGCTCTTGAAGAGTTTATAACCGCACCGAGCCCGTTACTGTCAAAGGCTCCGGCAAGTCCCTCCGCTCCCCCGCCCTGAGCACCGTATCCAGGTACAAGGAACATTGTATGGGGAAGACGTTTTCTGAGTTCGCTGAGCTGCTGCGGATACGTCGCTCCGACAACAGCTCCTACGCTTGAATAACCGTGAGCGCCAATCTGATTTTTACCCCATTCCTCACACATATCGCCCATAAGAGCATAAAGAGGAGTTCCGTCAACAAGCTTGTCCTGGAACTCTCCGCTGGACGGATTGGAAGTTTTTACAAGAACAAAAATACCTTTGTCATGTTCTTCACAAACCTTTAGCAGCGGAGATATTCCGTCGGTACCGAGGTAACCGTTTACGGTCAATGCATCCGCTCCGAACGGAGTTATCTCGTTGTCGCCTATCATAACGGTTCCGAGGTGAGCGGAAGTATACGCTTCCATTGTAGCGCCGATGTCGTTTCGCTTGCCGTCTGTGATAACAAACATCCCCTTTAACTTGGCGTATCTGATTGTACGTTCAAGTGTTCTCATGCCGTAATGTCCGTACATTTCATAGTATGCCGCCTGAGGTTTAATTGCGGGAACAATGTCGCAAATCTCATCAATAATCATCTTATTGAACATAAAAATTGTTCTTGCCGCCGCCTTTAAACTCCATCCGTCTTCTTCAAGATGGGACTGTTTGAGAAATTCAGGTACATACTCATACCTAGGGTCAAGCCCTACAACAGTTGGATTATTCGTTTCTTTAATTCTTTTTATCAATCTGTCAAAAGACATAAAAAACATCTCCTTATTTCACAATTTTCCTTTTACTAACCGTAACAACGGGTTTCCCTTTTAAAGTCACGCCTTTAAACGCACTGTTGCGCGACTTGGAACGGAATTTTTCAGGTTCTACAACCCATTCTTGATTCAAGTCTACAAGCACTAAATCTGCAACTTCAGAAACCCGAATGCCTGACAGCGGCAAACCTAAAATGCGTCTCGGTGCAACAGCCATTAACTCTACAATCCTCTCCAAGCCAACTTTACCCGTATGATAAAGCGCTGTAAGGGTCGCCGCAAGTGAAGTTTCCAGCCCGACTACACCGTTCGGAGCTTTCTCAAAATCCTCTTTTTCATACGGCGCATGGGGTGCATGGTCTGTTACTATGCAATCTATTGTGCCGTCGATTATCCCAACAATAACAGCCTGAACATCTTCGGCTGTTCTCAACGGCGGGTTCATTCTATAGTCAGCGTCTTTAGTCAGGAGCATTTCATCTGTCAATAAAAGATAATGCGGACAGGTCTCACACGTTACCTTAACGCCCTCCGCCTTAGCTTTACGTATAATTTCAACACTGCCTGCCGTGCTTACGTGAGCAATATGAATTCGTGCGTTAACGGATTTAGCAAGGTCTATCTCTCGCTGTGTGATACTGTCCTCAGACAGTCGGTCCATCCCCTTAACGCCAAGTTTTTCGGAAATAATGCCTTTATTTATAATACCGCCGTCTATTATTTTCATATCCTCGCAATGAGAAATAACAAGCAGACCGTTTTCATTCGACTGACGCAGTGCTTCGAGCATTATTTCACTGTTCTCTACAGGTCTGCCGTCGTCAGATACCGCTATGACGCCCGCCTTTCTCAGCATTCTATAATCGGAAAGTTCTTTACCGTTCATTCCCTTTGTTATACAACCGACGGGATATACATCCACACCTGTATTCTGTGATTTATTATAAATATATTCTGCCGTGTTGTATGTATCAATAGGCGGGGAAGTGTTCGGCATACACGCAACGCCTGTAAAACCTCCCGCAAGCGCCGCGTCGCACCCTGTAATAATGTCCTCTTTATATTCCAGTCCCGGGTCGCGGAAATGAACGTGCATATCAAAAAGTCCCGGCAAAACGGTAAGACCGGTTCCGTCAATCACAGTATCCGCCGCATAATCAAGACCGTTTCCGATTTCACGGATTAAACAGCCTTCTATATATATATCAGAACTGTCAGAACCGATTATATCCGAATTTTTTATGAGAATACTCAAGACAAATCCTCCTTGCTTACATTGATACTATCTTCTTCAATTTGGTCATAAAGCTTTTTTATGTTTTTCCTGATTTCTCTGAAACGGTATGCTCCGAATATACAGATAATCGGCGAAATACCAAGAATAATATATCCCGTCAAAATCAGTGCCGTACTTTCGGTGAAACGGATTAGTCCCGCACCTGTCGCTAATGTGCCGAGACCCGTACGAATATAAGTTAAAAGCGTTCGTTCTACTGCCAGAAGCGTTCTGTCTACAGCAAGATAATCCCGTAACATCATCTCCTCACGGAACTTTTCATAATTTTTCACTGCGACCGCTCCTTTACACATATATTAACTATTATACCACAAAAAAAAGTTTTTGTCTACGATTTCACAAAAAATTATTTGACAATCTGTTTTTCGCTAAAAACAGTCTTGACACTGTTCCCAAAATATGTTATAATAATAATTTAATAGGAAATACTGAAAAGGGGATGTTTATGAATCAAAACAGCGTATTTGTTGAAGAGTTTCTTGATACAGTCCGAAAAGAAACGGAAACAAATGAAAAATATGCAGACATACCGTTCTTGGACTTTTGGAATGAAAAATATAAAGCAAACGCCCTAAGCTTCGACAGAAGAGGATTTCTTTGCGACGTTACGCAGCTCAATGTTCACAATCAGATTAACTACTATCAGGAACTTACCTCTTACAGAAAAGGGTTATCTTCTATAGTAATCCGTTTTAAGAAACTCATCCGCAAATCTGTCGCATTTATTTTCCTTCCGCTCATTGCCGAACAAAATGCTATTAATGCAAACAATATGCGAATTGCCGTGTATTTGCGAGGCTATGTCAACAGCGAATTGGACAGGGCGGATACGGCTATGAAACGTGTGCGTGAACTTGAAATGCAGACTGAAAATCAGCAGAAAATGATTGCTGAACTGATAAAGAGAGTCAATACGCTTAGCCAAAAATGCGAGAACATTGAAAAGAGGAAAGAGAATTGAGAGTTTTTCAAATATTGCCGTCGCTGAACTTCGGTGACGCCATTGGAAATTATGCAATCGCATTAAAACATATCATTGAAGAAATAGGACTGGACACAGCGATATACACCGATTCTATTCATCCGAAAATTACGGAGTCAAACACATTTGAGTTAATGCGAATGCCTAAAATTGATGAAAACGACATCATTATTTATCATATGGCTGACGGTAATCCGCTTAATCTGGGCGTTGCAAATATCCAATGCCGCAAAATAATGATTTATCACAATATCACGCCATATGAATTCTTGGCAATCGACAGTATCCCCTCATCCGAGATTTGCCGCAAGGGGCTCGACGATATGATTGAAATGAACGGAAAGTTTACATCGTATCTTACAGTATCAGAGTTTAACAAAAGCGACATGGTTCGCATGGGTTACAATGAAAAAAATATAAGTGTTATACCGATTATCGTGCCGTTTGAAGATTACAAAAAGGAACCCGATTTAGGCAAAATCAAAGAATTATCCGACGGTATGACAAATATCGTTTTTGTAGGACGGATAGCCCCCAACAAAAAACATGAAGACCTCATACGCTGCTTTGCATATTATAAGCGAAATATAAATCAAAACTCCCGCCTAGTTTTGGCAGGGAGTGCAAATACGGGCGGTATGTATTTTAAGGACTTGAAGGACTACATTGAATATTTAGGCGTTGAAGACATTATTTTCCCCGGTCACGTTTCGTTTCCCGAAATTCTGGCGATATATGCAAAAGCAGATGTTTTCCTCTGTTTAAGCGAGCATGAGGGCTTTTGTGTGCCGATACTGGAAGCAATGACGTTTGACGTGCCCATTATAGCCTATAATGCAGCGGCAGTTCCTGAAACGATTGGCGGAAGCGCCGTTGTAGTGAATGACAAAGACCCTGCTTTTCTGGCGAACGTTATTGACGGAGTTGTTAACAATACGGAATTACGGCAAAAAGTCATAGCCGCCCAGCGTGAGCGTCTTAAATATTTTTCTTACGGCAATATCAAGAAAATGTTCGTTGATTATCTGAGCGATTTTATCGCAAAATATCCGCCGATTAACAGAGACAATCCTCTCGATTTGCCGAACCGTCTGTATGACGCCGTCGAAAACAACATGAAATCCGCTGGAAAATCCATGAATTTCACTAGGGCGGGACTTTTTCAAAGTATTTCACGTGAACCGCATAAATTTGACGTTTCAGAACTGCTAAATCAAAACTATTCAACGCAGGAAACAGTAGAATGCGTTTACATCTCCGTTTTCAACCGTTTACCCGACAAAGAAGCGGTGCAGCATTGGGAAAACGAAGCATGCACGGTTAGCCGCGAGGAATTTCTGAAGCGATTGATTACGTCCGTTATGGGAAAAAGCGATGTTGAATTTCTGACTAACCCCTATGGAGGTGCTTTGCAATGACAATTTACGCAGATATTACCAACATCCCTGAGCTCAGCCATTATACGGGAATTTCAAGAGTTGTAAGCGAAGTTGCTGTACGGTTTATTGAAAACGGGAATGATATATGTTTAATTGCATATGATAATCAACGTAAATTGTATCAAATAATTAATAAAGATGAGTTCATCTCTTGCCACAAAGGTCTGCAAAGCGATAAGAAACGCTGTTATACAGGTGTTTACATTGAAATTGCTGATTTTGAAAAGAATTCAGTATTTTTCGATATGAATAGCTGTTGGCATACAATGCCTAACAGAAGCTATCTTTTACCGAAACTGAAAGAAAACGGCGTAAGAGTTGCTGTTTTGATTTATGATTTAATTCCGATTCGTTATCCTCAGTTTATGGTGGATATTACGCTTTTGAGATTTATGGAGTTTCTGTCGGCGCATCTGACATATGCGGATGATATTGTTGTAACAACAAATGCGGTTCGTGATGATGTTTCAGCACTAATGAGCGAACTTAAAATCCCTGAAAAGCCGTTCCGCGTTATAGGTTTGGGAGCTGATTTTTCGGACATCGGCGTTATATCGGAGGGGCTTATTGACCCTGAAATCGCCAGGATTGCCGATAGAGGGAAATTTTTACTGACTGTCGGCAGCGTTGAACCGAGAAAAAATCATAAAGTCATGATTGAAGCATATGAAAAACACCTCGCAGATACGGATGTTTCGCTTATAATTGTAGGAAAAATCGGCTGGGATATAGGCGATTTAATTGTGAAAATAAAGTCCTCTCCAAACTACAATAACGGACTTTACTTGCTTGAGGGAATAAATGACGCTACTCTCAATTATCTGTACAGTAAGGCTTTTACGGTGCTTTTTGCGTCATACATCGAGGGATACGGATTACCGACGGTTGAAGCTATGATTAACGGTTCGCCTGTGATTTGCTCGGATATTCCCGTGATGCATGAGGTCGGCGGTGATTTTTGCGACTATTTTCCGCCAAATGACGCCGAGAGACTGGCAGAAATTATTAAGTCTTATTTGACTGACAGCGATTTATACAGTAAAATTAAAAAGCGGCTGTCAACTGAGTATATTCCGCCTAAATGGTCGGAAACGATGAAGCAGCTGCGACAAATTTTTGACGAAAAACCTAAGTTTCAAATCACTCACAAACCGATAAAACAAATCGTTTTCCTCTCGGCACGTCCGAAGCCCTTACTCGAAACATTGCCGTTCATTGAAGAATACATGAGTTTTTTAACCGAACTTGTCGTATGCTGTCCGTCAGAGATGGCCGATTTCTTAACGGCGAATTATCGAGGAAAATTCAAGTTGATTACCGTCACCGACGAGCAACTTTTAAAAGGACATCCGTTGCCTGCCGACCATTCAACCAGAAATTTCTTTTTACGCTGTCTTGCTATGCAATGCGATAAAATTGACAATGAATTCATAATGTGTGATGACGATTACCGCCCGTTACATCCAATTTCTGAAGAATTTTTCTTTCAAGACGGAAAATACAATTGCTATTATTTCTCTAATATCGCTGAATGGCGGCATCATATCGCCCATCTCTATTCGTATGATATGTGTCATTTCAGAACGCTTGGCTTCCTAAAAAAACACGGTTTCGCGACATTTCAATATTCCTCGCACCAACCGCAGGTTATCAATAAAACGCTGTATACAGAATTGCTTGAAAAATTTCCGGGAATTGAGAAAAAGGGTTATGACGAATGGTCGACTTATTTTAACTTCTGCTCGGCTGAGTATCCCGAACTTTTCAGACCTATGCTGTACCGTACGCTGTCTTGGCCCAATATCGGCGGTGAAAACAGAGGCTATGAAGCTCCCGATTACGTTTTTGAGAATTATTATGAAAGCAATTACACTTCCGGCGGTGCTTTTTTCGGTCTTCCGCGTGTCTTTACAAATAGTGACGACATTCAAAGAAGCAACGCAATAAAAATTGAAATCGCTGAAACCGTCAAAGCAAATTTCGCCTCGGAACACGCAGAACGCAGCGTTTTCTTCGAGGAGTATAAAGCTAGATACGGTGAATTGCCGCAATTTTCAGTGCATTTTCAGCAACAAAAAAATAACGCCGTAATTCTCGGCGTTCCCAGGGAATATATACTGTTCCTAAACGGAATCAACAAAATCCGTTTTTATGTCTCCCATGAAAAGCAGTGCCGCGCAAATATTATGCCGTCAAGTGTAATTCTTGAATTGAAAAACCTTTACGGCGACGTCTATGCTTCGGCATCTGAAAATATTGAGCAGCAAATCACGAGTATGTCGCTTAACCTAAGAATCCCTAAAAATCAAATGCCGCCTGAAATTTCAAAAGAACTTTTTCTTGAGATAACCGTTGAAACTGCCTGTGAAGAACCTGTAAAAAAAGTTATACCTATCAATACTGTTCTCCAATAAAAACATGGACAATTTGCGGTTTATTTTCCGCCTGCCGTTGTCTTCCTCCTCGACATACGCCAGTATGGCTACGTCGTCATCCTAGGCATACGAAAAATATCCTCAGCAAATTTTGTAAACTTATTAACAAAGAGGTGGAATAATGTTCAAAGAAACAGCAAAGAAACTGAAACAGCACCAATTCCTGTTTGAAGAGCTTGTGAAAAGAGACTTCAAGAAAAAGTATAAACGCACTGTTTTGGGTATGCTATGGAGTCTCCTTTCGCCGCTTTTAACGCTTCTGGTCATGAGTCTCGTATTTAAGAAATTTTTCGGTCACAATACTAAGAATTACACGATTTATCTTTTTTCAGGCAATCTTGTATTCTCTTTTTTCAGAGATTCAACGTATGGCGGTATGAATTCCCTCATGTCAAATTCAAATATCATAACCAAAATCAATCTGCCTAAATATATGTTTCTGCTGTCTAAAAATGTTGCGTCGCTCATCAATTTCGGACTTACGCTCATAATTTTCTTTCTGTTCGCCGCAGTTGACAATGTTTCTTTCACATGGCGGTTTCTTATGCTGATTTATCCGATAATCTGCCTGATAATTTTTAATATCGGTTTCGGTTTTATTCTTTCAGCACTCTTTGTAATTTTTAAAGATATTCAGTATCTTTATGAAATTTTCACATTACTGCTCATGTACCTCTCTGCGATTTTTTACACAACCAACTCTTATAGCGAAAAAGTTCAGCATATGTTTTATCTGAATCCGATTTATGTCTATATTACGTACTTTAGGCGAATTGTCCTTGACGGGTATATTCCCGGTCCCGGAACGCACTTCCTCTGTGCATTTTATGCGATTGCCGCATTATCGCTCGGTATGTTAATATACAAAAAGTATAACTACAAGTTCTTATACTATATGTAGGAGAGTGTCATGAATAAAATCGAACTGAATAATATTTCCGTATCGTACATCGTCGGCGATTTTTCGGCAATCGGACTGAAAGACATTATCATTCAGCGTCTCAAAAAAACATATATTCCTAAAGAATTCGTTGCTGTTAACAATGTGACCTTTTCAATTGAAAAAGGTGATTTACTGGGAATAATCGGTGCAAACGGCGCAGGTAAATCAACGCTTCTCAAGGTTATTTCAGGTATCATGCGTCCGACCGAAGGGACGATGCATATAGAAGGCAATATAGCGTCTCTTCTTGAACTTGGCTCAGGTTTCGACGGTGCTTTAACTGTCAAGGAGAACACATTCCTTCGCGGTGCAATGCTTGGATATACAAGAGATTTTATGAATGCCACTTATGAGGCTATCCTTGACTTTTCTGAGCTTAGAGAGTTCGAGGACAGGCTGTTTTCTCAGCTTTCATCAGGAATGAAATCCCGCCTTGCTTTCTCGATTGCCTGTCTTGTCAAGCCTGATATTTTGATTTTGGATGAAGTTCTGTCGGTCGGTGACGGAGCTTTCCGCAAAAAAAGTGAGAACAAGATGATGGAGATTATCAAAGGCGGCTCCACCACTATTCTTGTTTCTCACTCGATTTCACAGATTAGACGCATGGCAAATAAGGTTCTTTGGCTTGAAAAGGGTAAACAGATGGGATTCGGCAATACCAAAGAAATATGTGACCAATACGAAGCGTTTCTGGCTAAGAAATAACCATTTTATACACGATTTCAGCCACCCGTCTTGCGGCAATTTTCTCAAATTCACTAAATGATATTTCGCCCTCATCATCAGCGTTATCGGAAATACACCGAACGCTGACGAAGGGCGTTTCGTTTAAGTAACAGCAATGCCCAATTGCAGAAGTTTCCATATCAACGGCATACGGCGACAAACGCCTTACTATGTCGAGCTTAATTTTAATATCGGAAATGAATGCCTCGCCCGAGACAATTCTGCCGACAAAGCTTTTATAACCCTGCTCATCGCATACTTTACGAGCCATGTCAATGAGATTTGCATCCGCTCTGAAAGCACCGCAATACGGCGGATAATTCTCCAAAAAGTGAATGTCCAAATCGTGAGGAAGGACATCGCTTGATATTACAATATCACATACCTTTACATCGTCATTCATTCCGCCTGCGATACCCGCATTAATTACAGCGTCAATCTGAAAGTTATCAATCATCGCCTGACAGCAAACAGCAGCATTAACCTTGGAAATTCCGCAGCAAGCGTTAATAATCTGCCTTTCGCCTACCGTATTGATGTGAAAATCAAATCCTGACTTCCGAACTATTTCAGCCTCTCCGAACATTTTGCGTAAATCCTTGAGTTCAGAAGGCATCGCCCCGATAATTCCTATTTTTTTCATATTATTTAACTCCTCATATTATTTAGTTTTGCAATAGCTCACTGAATAAACATTTTCTGCGTTAGCCGACTTCAAAACACGGCAAATTTCCCCCAGCGTGCTCCCTGTCGTGCATACATCATCAAGCACTAAAACTCGCTTCCCTACAACCTTTTCAGGCTCCGTCACCTCAAACACACCGACCAGATTTTTCCGCCGCTCCTCAGCCGTCAAAGTTTTCTGTTCTTCGGTTTTTCGGCATTTTCTCAATACACTGAAATCATAAGGTATTCCCGTCAGTTCAGAAACCTTTTTCGTCAAAAGTTCCGCCTGATTGTAGCCTCTGCGTCTTTTTGTCTTTTTATCCGTCGGTACAGGTAATATTATGTCAAACTCTACGCCGAAATTGCGTATAATCTCCGCAAGACCGACTGCAAATGCATTCGGCACATTACCGCAAATCCCGTTTTTCAACAACATAACCGCGGGTATTATTTTTTCGTTGTATATGCAAAATGCCGAAAATCCGTCACAGTTTGCTATATCTGTTTTACCGTCATATCTTGTTAATTCAGCACTGCATTTGGTGCAAAAACCGTCGTCTTTAGCAATCAGTTTGCTGCAAATCGGGCATCTTGTGGGATATATCAGATGCAATACAGTTTTAATAAGTTTATTTTGCATTACGTTGTATCAACCCCACCTTTTCATAAGAAACAGTTTTAGTTAATTCCTCATAAAAATCGCTGCACACATCAACAGCAACCTTGTTTTTCGGCAAAATATAGCTCTTTTTATCCTCTAAGAAAAAGCAAAACGGTACATTGCCTTTATACTTACCGCAAATATTCATTATTTTTTCAATTATTTTATCCTGTGAATTAATTTTAACACAAACCGTCATATCGCCGACTGTTTTCTCAAAATCCGTTTCAGGAACCATGAAATCGCATATGATTGACGCCGTATCATCCTTTTGCGAAATTTTTCCGCTCAAATATACTATTGTTCCTTCATTCAGAAACGACGAGACTTGCAAAAAAATCTTTGGAAAAATGATAACCTCAATGTCTCCGAAATTGTCGGTAATATTTAAGAAAGCCATTTTTTCACCTTTTTTAGTTACATGAACTTTCACGTCGTGTATTTCGCCTAACATGTTCACTGTTTCTCCGTCTCTAAAGCGACTGTTTTCAGTCACAACCGCATTAATCAACGTACATCGGAAAAGTTTTGCAAGAAACGCATAGTCATCAAGAGGACTGCCTGAAAGATACATTCCTGTAGCTTCTTTTTCCATATTAAGCAAAGCTTTTTTAGAATAATTCTCAGACGGGGCAATTTTTATACTCACACGCGGAGTTTCCGATTCGCTGAACAAGTCAAGCTGTCCCTCAATTCCGCTGGGTTTGCCGCTTGAATTTGCACTCAAAAGCATTTCCATATTCTCAAAAAGCTGACGGCGATTTAAGCCCAAGCTATCAAGAGCCCCTGACTTTATAAGACTTTCAACAGCCCGTTTATTTAAATTACTGTTCTCAACACGCCTGAAAAAATCATGAATATCGCTGAATTTGCCATGTTCCGAACGTTCGTTAAGTATAAAATCAACAACGCCTTTCCCACAGCCTTTTACCGCTAAAAGTCCGAAATAAATTTTCCCGTCCTCATAAGAAAATCCGCAGAGGCTCTTATTAATATTAGGCGGCAAAACCTGAATACCTTTTAACTGACATTCCGCCATATATTCGGCAAGTTTCGCTGTCCATCCCATGACGCTGGACATAAGTGACGCCATATACTCAGGAAAGAAGTGTTTTTTTAGGTAAGCCGTTTGATAAGCAAGGTATGAATAGGCAACCGCATGAGATTTATTGAATGCATACGAAGCAAATCCTGCAATTTCATCAAAAACGTCATTTGCCGCGGTTTCACTCATTCCGTTTAAGATTGCACCCTTAACAAAATCATTCCGTTCACGCTGCATGACATCGTGTTTTTTTTTCGCCATAGCACGCCGAACAATGTCTGCCCTGCCGTATGAATATCCCGCAAGTTTGCAGAAAATCTCCATTACCTGTTCCTGATATACTATACACCCGTATGTCTCCGACAGTATATCTTTTATCAGCTTATGCTTATACACAATTCTTTCGGGATTTTTCCTGTTTGCAGCATAAATTGGAATTGACTTCATAGGCCCTGGACGGTACAGCGATAAAACAGCGACTAAATCTTCAATTTTCTCAGGTTGCAGCTCAATGAGCTTTTGACGCATTCCCGTACTTTCAAACTGGAAAACTCCTGTGGTGTCGCCATTCGAAAGCATACTGTAAACGCCTGCGTCATCAATTGGTATTCTGTCTATTTCAAACTTAGGCTGCCGTTCTTTAACCGCTTCAACGCAATGTTTTACTACCGTAAGGTTTCTTAACCCAAGGAAATCCATTTTCAGAAGACCTAAAGCTTCAAGTGTTTTCATCTCATACTGTGTTACAACCGTACCGTCATTTCGCTGTAACGGGACTAAATCCGTCAGCGGAACTGCCGAAATAACAACTCCTGCCGCATGGGTTGTTGTATGCCGAGGCATTCCCTCAAGCTGCATTGCCATATCAAGCTGCTCCCGTACAGAAACATCATTTTTGTATAATGCCGATAAGTCTTCCGAACTCTTCAACGCATCATTCAGCGTCTGTCCCCATTCAATAAGTTTTGCAGTCTTATCGCAAATATAATACGGCATCCCCATAGCACGTCCTACATCACGGATTGCCGCTCTTGCTTTAAGCGTATCAAACGCAACAATTTCCGCAACCCTGTCCGAACCGTACTTCCTGATAACATAATCCTTAACAGACTGTCTTCCCTCAATACAAAAATCAATATCAAAATCAGGCATGCTGACGCGTTCAGGATTTAAAAAACGCTCAAAAAGAAGATTGTACTTTATGGGGTCAACACCTGTTATTCCGATACAATATGCACAAAGACTCCCCGCACCTGAACCCCGTCCAGGTCCGACAGAAACATTTATTTGTCTCGCATATCTTATGAAATCCCACACTATTAAAAAATAATCGGTGTATCCCATCTCATTTATAACTTTCAGCTCGTATTCAAGACGTGAAACCACGTTGCTATGCGGTTTTTCACCGTACAGACGCTTCATGCCGCCGTAACAAAGCTCTCTCAAATAAAGTTTGTTATCAACAACCCCGTCAGTTCGGAATTCAGGCAGTTTAATCTCCCCGAATTTAAAATCGAAATTGCATTTCTCGGCAATCTCCGCTGTATTTAGCACTGCCAAAGGTGCATTTGGAAACAGTAAGAGCATCTCATCTTCCGACTTGATGTAAAACTCATCTTTTTCAAATGCCATTTCGTTACGTTCGCCTACGGTTTTATTTGTTTGAATGCATAGCAACACGTTCTGCATTTTTGCATCACTCTTATTTATGTAATGGCAGTCGTTGGTTGCAGCAAGTTTTATTCCAGTTTCCTCAGATAACTTATACAACAAAGGTATTATAAGGATTTCATCAGCAATGCTATGGTTTTGTAATTCCAAGTAATAGTCATCACCAAAAATCCCTCTGTATTCAAGTGCCTTTTTCTTTGCGTCTTCATAGTTTCCGTTAACTAACAAACGGGGAATTTCCCCCGCAAGGCAACCCGAAAGACAAATCAGACCATCGGAATATTTCCTCAAAAGCTCTTCGTCAACACGCGGCTTGCTGTAAAATCCCTCAAGATGTCCCAGCGAAACAAGTTTCATAAGATTATTATAACCGATAATATTTTTACATAACAAAACAAGGTGATACGGCGAACGAGTCTCTGTCTCAAAACGGGAGCCCTTCGCAACATACACCTCACATCCGATTATCGGTTTTATACCGTTCCTTTTTGCCTCAACATAAAATTCAACCGCACCGTACATATTACCGTGGTCGGTAACCGCAACAGCAGTCTGCCCAAGCTCTTTTACCCTTTTTACAAGAGTTTTCAGTCTGCAAGCCCCGTCCAGCAAGCTGTACTCGCTGTGAACATGAAGATGTACAAAATTACTCAATGTTCCCCCTCCGAAGTTCTTCCGCAATTTTTGACAACCGCTTAAAGCGGTGATTTATTCCTGAACGGCTTATAGAAATCCTCAGTTTTTCACCCAATTCATTCAAACTTGCGACAGGGTATAAAAGGCGTAATTCTGCCAATTCACGAAGCGAATCATCAAGGCATTCAAGTCCTTTAACACGCTCAATCAACCGTATATCCTCAGTTTGTTTTACTGCGGCGTTCATGACCTTATCAAGATTTGCACTGTAACAATTCGTTGAACGGTTAACCTGATTCCGCAGTTCTTTTGTAATTTTCGTGTCCATAAGTTCCAATGTACACGCCTGTGCACCTATAAACGTAAGCGTATCTTCAATTGACTCGCTGTCTTTAATATATACAACAATACTGTTTTTTCTGGTAAAGCACTTTGTTTTCACGCCGACTGCAGAAAGTATTTGCCTCAATTGCTCAGCCAAAGTAATATTAGGCGTAGAAAATTCCAAATGGTAATCCTTTTCAGGGTCATTCACGCTGCCGCATACAAGAAAAATACCGCCCGTAAGTAAACCGATATTGCATGAAGTTATCCAGTTTTCACAGATTTTTCTGTCATCACAAATAATATTATATCTGTCAGTTATGAGTTTTATATGTTTTTCGCTGTCAATAATACACGTTAAAAGATTGCTGTTATCACGGAACTTAACGACAATCTGTCCTTTGAAAACGCTGTCTATCAATTCAATAAAAAGGCTTGCTGAAATTCGGCTCTCTGTCTGAAAAACAAGACTGTTTTGGCTAAAAGACTTGCAATAAAGAAGCATTCCGTAAAGACAGGCGAATTTTTTATTGCTGTCATTTATAACATAATATATTTCTTCCCTTACCTTATTAGAAAACGACAATGACATATCTTATTTCTCCTTGTCGCGGTGGTACGTTTGCACCCGAATATTCTGAGACTCCAGATGTTTAGTCAAAAGTTCCGCAAATGTAACAGAGCGGTGCTTTCCGCCTGTACAGCCAAAGGCGATAACAAGACGGCTTTTACCCTCATGAATATACAAAGGCATTAAAAAGTCAATTAAATCACACAGTTTGTTAAAAAGCGTTTGTGACTGCTCAAATCCCATAACATAGTTGCGGACACGCTCATCAAGTCCCGTGAGCCCTTTCAACTCCTCCTGATAGAACGGATTCGGCAGACACCTAACATCAAAAACCAAATCACATTCCGTCGAAACGCCGTACTTGAAACCGAATGACATGAGTCTGACATCCATAGAATCACTCGGACTGTCCAGAAAATATGACGTTACACGTTCCTTAAGTTCATTCACTTTCAAAAGCGAAGTTTCGATATAAAAATCGGCTATTTCACGCATAGGCACAAGCATCACCGATTCATGACGTATTGCCTTGTGAAGATTTCCGTGAAAGCGCGCATCTAACGGATGTTTTCGGCGTGTTTCCTTGTATCTCTTGATAAGAACTTCTTCACTCGCCTCAGTGAAAAGAACTTTAACATCAATACTGTCACTTTCCCTGAGCAGTTTATATATATTAAAAATCTCATCAAAATTATCGCCTGAACGTATATCAACAGCAATTGCAACTTTCTCATAATTTCCCGAATCACGGCAAAGTTCAACAAATCTCATTATTAGGTTAGACGGAATATTATCAATACAGTAGTATCCTATGTCTTCCATTACATCCATAACACACGACTTGCCGGCTCCAGACATTCCCGTAACAATCAGTAACTGCATACAGCACTTCCACCTGACATTTAAAATTTTCTTAACGTTACCTCAAAATAACTGGCTCCAATTCAAGACTGTAGCCCGTTTTTTCCTTAACTATATCCGCAACCTGCGAACACAACTCAAGTACGTCATTACATGACGCATAACCAGTATTTATAATAAAACCGCTGTGCTTCTCGCTTACCTGTGCGCCGCCGACGCTCATACCCTTTAACCCGCACTGTTCAATCAGAAGCGACGCATAACTTCCATCAGGACGTTTAAAAGTACTACCTGCACTAGGACGGTCAAGGGGTTGTTTAGACCTCCTTTTTTCCATACATTCGTTCATTCTCGCTTTAATCGCGTCAGGGTCGTCGGGTGTTAAACTGACCCTTACCTCGGCTACAATATCTTTTGTATCCATAAAAACACTGTGTCTATATGAAAAATCAGCTTTAGAAATATCCCTTTTAATCGCAATTCCCTTGTTGTCGACATAAATCACACGAATAGCAATATCAGAAATTTCACTGCCGTATGCGCCTGCATTCATATAAAGAGCTCCGCCGAGTGTCCCTGGAATTCCAAAAAGGTTTTCCATACCCGAAAGCCCGTTTTGCTGTGCAAAAACGCATATTGAGGCGAGAAGCGCCCCCGCCTCACAACGGATAGTATTACCGCTCAGAGACATATACGCAAAATCATGACCTAACAGGAGAACTATACCGTCATACCCCTCATCAGGCACAATTATATTGCTCCCCCGTCCTATTACCGTATATTTAACGTTATTGGCGTTTAAATACTCTACTAAGTCACATATACATTCCGTGCTGTTCACATTGATTAACGCCTTACACGGTCCGCCTATTTTGAAAGTTGTATACTCCCTAAGCGAACAGTTCAACATCATTCGGCAATCATGCTTTTCACAGATTATCTTTAATCCCTCGATATATGCCATTGCAAATCCCCCTAAAAGTCATCATAATTCTTGACAGTTTCAATAGGGTCCGAATCCATCCCGAGCCTTGAAAGAAGCTCCTGAGCTGCATTGTACCCCATTTTCTTGTGTCTGTTATTCATCGCCGCAACCTCAAGAATAACAGCAAGGTTACGTCCCGGTTTAACCGGTATATTTAACATCGGAACTTTAACACCCAGAATCGATACATACTGCGTATCGACGCCCATTCTGTCATAAATTTTCTCGGAATTCCAAAGTTCCATCTCAACAACAAGGTCAATTTTCTCGGTGATTTTAACAGAACCGATACCGAAAAGCCGACGGGCATTAATTATACCGATGCCGCGTAATTCAAGGAAATGACGGATATTGTCAGGCGAACTTCCTATAAGACTGATATTTGACACACGCTTAATCTCAACAGCATCGTCCGCAATAAGCCTATGACCGCGTTTAACAAGCTCTATCGCCGTTTCACTCTTACCTACGCCGCTCTCTCCAGTGATGAATACGCCCTCTCCGTAAATCTCGATAAGCACGCCGTGACGGGTAATTCTCGGGGCAAGGTTCAAGTTAAGAAACGCAATCAAACCTGACATGAGATTTGATGTGCCGTCCTTACTTCTCAAAAGCGGAACGTCATACTTTTTAGCCAAGTCCAGCATTTCATCAAAACACGTTAAATCCCTCGTGATAATGAGTGCGGAAAGTTGGTGCGAGAATAAAAGTTCCAGCCGCTCCTTACGGACGTCTTCATCAATAGTTGCAAGATAAGCAAATTCCATTTTTCCGACAATCTGAATTCTTTCAGGATTGAAATACTCATAAAATCCCATGAGCTGTAAGCCCGGTCTGTTTACTTCATTCTCCTCAAAGAGGATTTCCTCGGGATTTTTAGGGACATGAAGCGTCTCAAGCTTAAATTCGTTCACTATTTTACTTAGCGGCACACTGTATTTCTCAGTCATCTTAAATACTTCCTTTTCTATCCGATTATGCACGGATAATTATCTGCGGCAGACTTTGCCGAAATTAATTCTGCTGTATTCCCGTCGGTAATCCGCACAACAATGTTAACGTCGCCGACTTTCGTTTTAATTATTTCAAGGACTTTTGATGTCTTTTCCGCAGGTGTTCCCGTGAGGTCATATGTCATGCCGCCCGAAACAATTACATCGCCTATCTCTTTAAGACCGATGTTCACCGCCCATGTCGTTATATTCAGCCCAACGGGTAAAAAGTCCAACTTTTCGTTGAGCAAGTCAACAGCCGAAACTTCAAGAACGGCTTTTGAGTTATTACTGCTGACTGTCGAATTAATCTCGTTCGCTAAATATGTCAAACCAGAAGCTCTGTTCATGTATCCTTCTTCAGGAATTACTTCGTCAGAAACATATATTTTCATGCCGCCAATTATTACCTGTTCAAAATCCGCAAAGGAAATCTCATGCATCAACGCCCCGATATACTGACCGCACTCGCTTGTGAAAGGCGAAAGCTGAGGTTTTCCGTCACCGTTCAACCACAAACTGTTGCCTGATTTATATCCCGCATTCGGATACTTTACAGGGAATAAGTTATCATCCAAAACATTCACATAGGCAATAGCTTTATAACCCGCACTGTTAATCTCGGCTGTAATTTCAGACAGCTTCACTTCCGACTTAACAGCCCCTGCGTTAAACGCCCCCATTACGGAACTTGCATACAAAAGCTCTCCGCCTTTAATCTTCAAAGGTACCATAATATGCGTTACACCTGTGCTTAACTGCCCTGACGCCAATGCGCTGCGTAAACTGTTTATGTCTTTCATGTCATCATTATTCAGCATAATGCAGTAATAGTTATTACTTAACGGCAAAGCATTCGGATTATCCGCCGTCGTATCTTCTGTATTTTCAGTGTTCACGGATGTATCCTCAGTTGTAGTTGCAACAATCTCACTGTCGCCGACCTTTCTGTCAAAATCAAATATAGAACTTGCCGCACTGTATCCCAAAAAGCAGATGCCGACAAGAAAAAGTCCCATTAATGCTACTGATACTACCTTTCCGAATGTTGTTTTACTGTATTGATTTTTCTCTCTTGTTCTATAGATTTTTCTTCCGCCAGGTTTAAATTTCATTAATATCTCTCCATCTAGAAGTTATTGTTTTACAGTTCCTTAAGTAAGTGAATAAATCGCCATGGAAATCACTCCGATATAAATCAGCATTGCAGGCAGTCCCCTGAAAGAACGGGGAACTTTGCGTGAATTCAATGTTCCGTATGCCGCCATAAGTATGAAGGCCGCCAAAACGAACCCTAAACCGCTCTGAATCCCAAATATAAAGTAATCAAAAAGTCCGAAATGCCCGACCTTCATTGCTTCGTTATGCACAACGTAAACCGAGCCCATTACTGCACAATTATATGCGGAGATGTGTATGTATATTTTTATTTTAGCGAATAATCTTTTGTTAATCAATGCAGTCATTATTAATGATAATATATATATAACGGCAATTACAGCGACATAACACAATAATAAAAAATACTCATATTCAATATTCAGTATGCCGTCAACGAAATATGCCGCAATTGACGCAAGCGTTGTGAAAAGAGTTATAACAAAAGCTGTTCCTGCGAGATTGGTACGGTTTTTTGCCGCAATTATCATAGTACTTGTTCCGAGTGCCTGCATAAATATCATGTTGGCACAAAGCATTGAGATTAAACCTACTACTAAAAACAAAGTTATTCCACCTTACTATCCAGAACCATGCTCCTTATTTTTCTGTATATTCCGCAAAGAAGCCCCAATATAACAAATCCGCCGAACGGTTGGGATACCCCCGAAATAAAGCCTTCTGTCGACAGAATATAACCGTTAACGGTTCCGTATCCGATGATTTCCCGTATTGCACCGATAAGAAGTATCGCCGCATTAAATCCGATTATGTAAAACACTAACGATTTAAGCATTCCGAATTTTTTCATCTTGAAAAACTTGACTTCCGTTTGATAAACAATCAAAGAATTAACGGCAAGAAGCGGAAAATACAAACCTATACTGTCAATGCACCCGGGATAGACCGTTTCAGTGATAAGCCTAACCGGAATGTATATCAGAGAAGAAATCAACGCATAAATTATAATTTTAACGGCATACGGCAATGCTCTCGGAATAAAAGAACACAAAAATACTGAAAAAAGAGTGATTGCTGTGAATGCATATGCAAGCGCAAGTGCATTTTCGACAGTATTTCCGCAGATTATCACAGGCGAAATAACCATTCCTGCCGACAAAACCGTATTGTCACGGAACAATCCGTCTGTTATTGATTTGTCAGATGATTTCAATATTTAGACCTCCAATTTACGCTCTATATTGCGCATTCCCAACGCAACAGGCGTCAACAGTACAGAAATACTGACAAATATGTTCTCTATTCCTGTGAGTACAAGCAACACATATGATAACATAGCAATAAACAGTCCGTAGAACAAACCGTACCTTATTTTTCTTGGTGCGGTTCTTATATCAGAAACTATAAAAACCGCCGTAAACAGCGTCATATTCGTTGCAATCACGTACTTAAACGTGTTAAATGAACCGACATCATACGGACTAAGAATGCACATGACCGCAAGTCCTGCGAAAAATCCGATTAAAGTGCCTAATGATAAATCCTTGCGGAACAGCAGAACTACAGCTCCTATTATGAGAAGCAAAATGCTGACTGCCCCGACAGGACCGCTGAAATTCCCCATCAGCGTTTCATAATCTGATACTTGAAACTCGCCTGTATGATTAAACGTATACGTCGCCGAATTCACAAGCTGATGCGCCGTATCCCAAACACCGAGTTTTGTAAAAGGTTTAGGATACATAAGAACCTTTTCGCCCCAAGATGTCACAGCAAAAAGATAACCGATTGCTGCGGGAGAAAAAATCATATTGCTCCTGCCGCCGAATATATTTCGTCCGATGACGTTTGCGAAAACCGCAGCAGTTCCTGCAATTGTGTAGCCGACTGATACAGGAAGCATCAATGCGACCAACAGTCCGTCGGTCAGACATCCAAGATTATCGGCAGTGAATTTCTGCTCCATTAATTTCAACACACAGTACTCGCAGGCAAATGAAACACCCATACACAGCCCCGCAACAGCCAATGCTCGCATTCCGTAATAGAAAAAAGCCATAAGTTCGAGTGCCAGAAGTGTTATAATTATATCAGTCCAAATAAAGCGTTCTTTCTTAGGCATTTATCTCGCCCTTCAACAATCTTACTGCACCCGAAATATCAGGTGAATTAAAAAGATAACTTCCTGAAACGAGTATATTTGCCCCCGCCTCACGAACCAATGCGGAGGTTTCGCCGTCTATTCCGCCGTCAACCTGAATATCGACATCAAGTTTTTCGCTGTCAATCTTGGTTTTCAAAGCCTTGATTTTATCAAGACAGACGTGCATAAACGACTGCCCGGCAAACCCTGGCTCAACCGTCATAACAAGCACCATGTCAATGAACGGTAAATAATCATAAACGGCTTTAACAGGCGTACTTGGTTTAATCGCAATAGCAACTTTCTTTTTGCTGTTGCGTATAGCTATAATAGTTTGCATAGCATTGCTTTTACTTTCAAGGTGAAACGTAATAATATCAGCTCCGCACTTAGCAAACTCGCCTACATACTTTAAAGGCTCGTCTATCATGAGATGGACATCCAGCATTAAATCAGTCGATTTATTAATAACGTCAAGTATCGGCATTCCGAATGTTATGTTAGGAACAAATACGCCGTCCATCACATCATAATGTATCATATCCGCACCGCTGTCTTTTATTTTCTTTAATTCCTGTTCTAAATTAAGCATATTCGCGCTTAAAAGCGAAATTGAAACGCTGCAATCCAAAACGGCACATCCCCCTCTATCATACTAATCAAATTCTCATCAAATCTTATCAAGCCGTCAACTTAAGGTTTTTCTTGTTCCTTCCGCCGCCTTCGGCGGCGGAAGGAACAACCTAGAAGATAGCCTCCGGCGGTCAAGGGGCGAAGCCCCTTGAAACCCCATATAGGCTTAAGTTGACAGCATTGCAAATCTTATAGAAACTGCATAACTGTCGTATTGTCATACTCTCCCACTTATCATTATATAATATTTTCGTCTCTACGTCAAGTAGTTTCTGAAAATTTAAGAAAAAATATGGAGAAGCAGTCCGCTTCTCCATATTAGACCTGTTTCAAAACTTTTCAAACCCCTATCATATGCGGTCTGTTATTCCTCCTTACTCTTTTTCAGTTTTCTACGTCTTTCCACAACCGTAAACACTATCCAAACGATAATAAAAGCAACAAAGAAAAACACAACCACAACAACCGATTTATACTCTTTAACAGCCTTAATAATCGGGCTTACATTCGGCTTTATAATCTGTTTGATTTCCGCCGAATTTTCAGGATAATACCGTTCGCACTGCACGACAAGCCGATGGGAGTTTATCCCGTAAGGCGTACACGTCAATAGCGTGAGCAAGTCCCTATCGGGGTCAGGATTAAGATTTTTAACATCCTCCGGCAGAATAATATAAATTTTGTCAACCTTATAATAATGAACCTCATCAAGAATATTTATTATAACAAAATCGCCTTTTTCGAGCTCGGTAAGGTCGGTGAAAATGCGTGCGTTTGCAAGCCCCGTATGCCCGGACAAAACAGGGTTATTGCCTTTGCCGCCGATAGGCAGCGCTGTCTGTCTCAGATGTCCTACAGCCGTTTGAAGAACTTCATCGCCAGTTCCGTGCTTAACAGGCAGCTTAACATCTATTTTCGGTATTTCTATTGTACATATAACACCGTCAAGGTCAAGAACTTCAATGTAGTTCTCGGGAAGAGCAATACCGCTTCCGTCTATAAACGGGTCTCTGACGGGTTCTCCGACGAGTGCTTCATTATACTCAATTGCTTTTTGCATCTCTACAGAAATCTCTTCCTGCGTAAGAGATGAAATTTTTGCGGCATACTGCTCGGTAACATACGAGGAATTTTTCTTGAAAAAGTAATTGCTGACCGTCGGATATAGAAAAACTCCCGCACCGATTATAAACATTAAGGCAACAATAATATTCGCAATCGGAATTTCTCTGCGTTTCTTCATTCTTATCTCCCATAGGAAAGTCCGAGACATCAAGCTCGGACTTTCGCATTACGCATTATAAGTTAGGAAGTGCCAGTGAATAAAGTTGACAAGTTTTGTGTAGGATTTTTGTTGTTATGCTAGGAGAAAACCGCAGCTTTGCATAGCCATGCTTGCATGGCATTTCGCAAAAGCGAGGATTTTCGACAACGCAGAACGGTAAAAAGACAAACAAAACGTCAATTTTTATTTATTGGCAGTTCCTTAGATTATTTCTTCAGTCTCTGTCCCATTGGCGTTTTTCTTCTTTTTAGAAGCCGCAAGGATAATTACGGAACCGCCCATGAGGCAAGCGCCGATAATTGAGAACATTACAACACCCGCACCGCCTGTGATAGGAAGCGTAAAGCCTTTTTTGTTAAGGACTTCCTGCTGTGCCGTATAAGAAGCATAATCGCCAAGAAGACCTGAATAATTTGTGTTCGGCTTAATCGTAACAGCAATCATATCCTTGAGAAGATTATATCCAGAGTTAGTCACGGTTTCTTTCAGGTAGTATACGGTATCCAGAGGCATCTTTGTAGTGGTGTCAATATCAAATAACAAACCGCTGAACGTAAGTTGACCTGATGCATTTGTTGTTCCTGTACCTATCTTAGTGGATTTGTCAGCTTTATAGATTTCAAATTCTACATTCTGGAGGAGAGCGCCTGTAGTGGCGTCCTTTTTCGTGATTACAATTGCACCGTAAATAAGGTCGGCGTTATCTGTTGATGTTTCCGCAGTAGCTATTCCATGCAAAAAGTATTCAAATGTAGCAGTATTCGGAATTGAAAGGGCGTCAAAACCGCTAACAATCTTTGTGTTAAATGTAACGGTGACTGTTTTGTCTGCCAATGCCAGAAAATCGGCATACGGTATCACAATCTTAATTAAACTTGCGGAATCCGTAACAGTAACACCTACAGGTTTAGAAGTTATCCAGTTCGCACCGCCGGCATCAATAGCCAAAGTAGACGCAACATATGTCATGTTTGCATTAAGAGGGTCTGATATTATAATATCCTTAGAAGTATCCCAACCTGCAAGAATATCCGCACTCGGAACTTCAAGCTCGAGTTTCCAGGTAACTGTATCACCAGAAGAAACTTTCTTATCTGCGCCGCCTATAACAAGTGACTTTGTAAAATTAATTGTCGAGGTCTCGTTCTTAGGGTAGACGAAAATATCATACAGCCACGAAACGGAAGGTCCTTCAACAGTTCCTGTAGTAGGAGTAATCATAGGAATGTCTACAACAAAAGGCTGGATAGGTTTGTGCATACCGTCTGCTTCTTCAAAAATGATGTAGCGTCCGTCTTCCTGATTATAAAGTCCGCTTGCCCCTGTACCGAAAGCCCATCTGATTACACCTTCTACAGGAGTTCCCGTCACTTCATTTGTTGTACCCGTTACGCCGGTTCTTGCTGCAGTCGGTTTGTAGTAATAGTTAACACCGTCAACTACTACAGGCCCCTGTGTATAAGTCGCATCTGATACTCGGCTGGCTGCATAAGCCTTAAATGTAATGCCGTCAATCGGGTCGTTCGTGGGCTTACTTCCCCCCGTCAGCTCTGTACCTGTTGTATTAGGGATACCGTCTCCGTCTTTAAGCAATTTTGTAATCGTAAGAGTTCTAGGTGCAGTATTGTCAATTGTGTCTACTACATCAGCAACTGATGTAAACGGCAGCAATCCGAACAAAAGGATTGCAGGGAGCAATAATGCCAATGCTCTGAATGTAAATTTCTTTTTCATAACTACCAAACCTTTCTAATATATATTATAACACAGTCATGAGACCGTTATTATCGTGTTTCTTGCGGTTCTGTAAAACCGCAAAGCCTATAAGCGCCGCCGACATGAGCGTGACACCTGTGACAATCACAATAAGTCCGCTTGAATGTCCCGTCAGTGGAAGAACCGTGTCGGGATAATTCGGAAGAAGAATCTCACCGTGAGGATTGCTTGCGTTGTTCTTGGCAACGAATGCGGGAGGCTTGTTAACGCTGTCTGCGACAATGCTCTTGATTGCACCGTTTTCGATTTCAACCGTCCATCCGCCTATCGGGCATTTGTAACCGCCCGGAGAAGTTATTTCCGTGAGCGTATAAACGCCGTCTTCCAACTCTCCGAAATCGACCTTGCCGTCCGAACCGCTCGTTACAGTCTTGTTATAACTGTCACCGTCTGTCAAAGTAAACTTCGCACCCTGCAGAACTGTGTCATACCTAATTGCACTAACTTTGATAAACTTAAATTCAGCAAAAACAGGTTCAGGGTCTTCGCCTTTCAGTAAATTCAAAATATAGTACACTCCGCTGACGTCATCCCAAGTAACATTATTGACCTCGGTACTTTTAACTGCATTATCTTCGACTTCAATCTCCCACTTATCGGTTGACTGCTTATATCCTGCGGGAGCAAACGTCTCCTTGAGCTGATATACACCGTCTCCGTCAAGTCCCAGCGTTACAACGCCGTACTCATCGCTTTCATAGGTATCAATCACCGTGCCTCCGAGACTAACGCTGAACTTTGCTCCCATGAGCGGCACAGGCGACGATTTATCAATCTCTCCGAGCTTTATGAAAGTAAACAGCGTTCCGACAGGGTCAAGCGGTTGAGGCACAGGCATTTCCTCGCTGGGTTTATCCCATACAGCGTAAAGCACCATCGGGGCAAATACAGGCTCGGTGAAATCCCATGGGAAGTCTTCGGGCAGTTCATCGTCATAATACATCCACGGATATGAAGCATACGGAAACTGCGGGTCTTCATTAATTATATTGCCGTACTCATCCTTACAAAGCGGATGTCCTGACGTATTAGGCGTCGGAGTCGTAAACCAGCCCAAGAACACAAGACCTTCCCGAGTTTCAATGGCTCCGATGTCATAAGACGGTATCGGGTTAACCGCTCTTTCGGCGGCAGACAAATTCTGCGTTTCAGGTGGCTCCCCTTCCACACCATTCAGAGAGAACTTAACCGTCAGCTTCCATTTACCGTAAACATAGGTACTCTTTCGATTTAAAAGAGCCCCGGAGTCAAATTCGGTTAGGCAATCAGGTTCGTTATACCAGCCGTAAAACTTATACCCCAGCGGTACAGATGGATCGGGAGCGACGCCTCCGTTAGCTTCAAAGGACTGTCCTTTGCCCTCATAGAAAACCATTTCAGGATAGATATAACCCGAACCGTCATTCTTAACAAAGATTACCTGAACATCGTCAACAGTAAGTTTAGGATTTTCCCAAATAGCATAAACATGAATTGTCTCCAAAACTTCTTCACGGGAGTTAAACCAAACCCCGCTTCCGTCAGGCATGGTGTTCCAACCTACGAACACATACTTAAAATCAGCGTTGTTCTTATCCTTGCCCCATCGTGTCGGCTTAAAGTCATCACGTGACGGGTCGGTTGCACGGATGTCCATGTACGGAATCCATGCGACAATGCCGTTATTTGTCGGCACGGTTTCATTCTGGTCAGTTCCGTCAGGCCAATAACCGCCGTTCGTGTGATAGATTACATTGATACGCTTATTAAGCCGCCATACCGCATAAAGATGAATGTCCTGTCCGTCAGGGGACTCCCACACAATGCCAATCGGTGACGAGGTAAAATCAGGGACGGTAGCATTAGGTAAAAATGACCACCCTAAAAATGTGTAAGTATCAAATCCTGTCGAATCACGCCACATCGGAATCGTATAAAACTCCTTAACCCCGTTATACGTAGCAGGGTTAATCATATAGCCGAACTCATTCAGTTCAAAGTCCATTACATACAGATAACTGTAATCTCCGCCCATTGAGGGATTCCATGCCTCTTCCAAAACGCTAGGAAACGCCGCATCATCAACTACATTTCCGCGGGCGTCCATGTTTATAGGATATGTGTTATTACCGTTTGCATGGAAGAAAATTTTAACATCTTCCTGATCAAGCGTCTTTTTTATCCATATCGGATAATAGGTTAGGTAGCCTGAAACGGTCGGAAGACCTGGCTGCGGCATATTTCCGTCTGTAACTTTATTAAAGTTGTACTCTACGGCTGTCGCCGAAGCCAAAGGAATACAGTCAACACCTAACGCCTGCCCCTTTGCATTTGCATAGAATACACCGTAACCGTCCTGACGCAGTGCCCAGCCCGCAAAATCGTATCCCATGAGAGTAGGTACGGAAACGGCGGCTAAATTAAAAGTGTTGTTGGTATTTACCAACATGGTATAATCATAATGCCAATCCGAACCGTGAAAATACTGTATATCCTCAAAAACGCTGTTGAAATCCCAGTCCATACTGTTCGGAGCAAAGTATACGGCATACGGAATTTTTGTCCACTGTGCGACAAATTTATAGGTAACGTTTGCACCGTATACAAGAATGCCGGCCGTTGATACACACCCAGAGTTAGTTGCATCCGTACTGTACAGCCCTGTGCTTGCATTATAAGTTACATTCTCTGTAGTAACTACATTTTTACTGTCTGTTTTTGTGACTTTCCAACCGGTAAATTTATAACCGGGCAGTAAAGGTATAGGCGGCGTCGGCAATATTACTGCATTACCCGAGTTCTGAAACTGCGTATGCAAGATATGAACACCGTCGGCAGTATTACTGCCGTTGCCTGTATAAAAATCGGCATTATAAGAAAGCTGTTTAGCATAGTTGGCTATTACGGCATAAAGTATATACTCTCCCGTAACGTTGTCTTTCTGTACCAATCCTTTGGCGTATGCTTCATCTAAGCTGTTTCTGGTTCCGTCCCAAAAATTCACCGTAGGGATTGTAACCTGCCCTGTAGTAACGCTGATTTTCGGAACCAATGAGTATGACCACCCAAGAAAAGAGACTGTATCTCCGTTGCCTGCCGGAGCGGGTAAAGTCGTCGGTCCTCCCGGATTTGTAATATTGTTGGTGATACGGTCTTCATCAATATGACGGTGAGTGATAACGCCAGGATCCTTATCATACTCGTTCGCAACAAGAGGAGGGTTATTCCAGCTTCCTCCGTTCCCCTCAAACCTAACCTTAATAAAATCCGTTTCGAGCTGCTCTTCATCGGAAATTTTTTCCCAAACAGGATAGAATTTCACGCTGTATGTATCCTTATAGGTATTAGGGTCGTATTCGTCGGGACGGTCATCAACCGTTGCTTTCAGCCAAGCATCATAAAGAGTGGATAAATTACTGTACCACACGCCCGATTGAGTCGGGTCAGGGTCGGAATACCACCCGATAAGCCTATATCCGCGTTTTACGGTATAAGGAGGGGTATTAAGCGTGTTGGCTGTAAGGAAAGGGGTGCCTTTCTTTTCCAAATCAATATAAGAATCTGTTCTGATTAATGCCCTCGGGCTTCCGCCGGCAATAGGAGTTCCGTTCGCCAGTACATCGTTGATGAAAAACTTTACACTGTAGATGTCCATGCCTGTTGTTGAAGTCGGAGGAGAAATAGGCCACGGTTTTTCATTAATTTTGTCCTGTCCGTTAACGTCGGCATTAAGGTCGTTATTCTGCGTCGCTGTACCGATAACATAACAGAATGCTGTGTTCGGCGTCAACGGTGGCAATTCAGCACTGATTAAACCGTTTTTATAAGCTTCCGAAAGAGCATTGTTTATAATGTCAAGATCAAGCCTGAACGTCAGAAAATAATCGGGAGTTCCTGAAAAATTACTGCCGTCGCTCGCCATTACAAATGAATAGTTTACGCCCGCAACAGGTTTAAACGTCGCAATAGGCTTTGTGATATTCGTATTGTTGGGCCCTGTGTTCGGCAGCTTTGGGTCGGCAAGATAAATACCGATGCTTCCGTTGTTTCCCGTCGGATTATATGCCCCGATAAAGAAGTCTACCCTTCCTGCGAGACCGACGTCAAAACCGATGTATCCAAAGTTCTTGAATTCAGGTGAAGCAACCTTACCGTCATGGGCGTTAACCCTAAGACATACAGCAACTTCATTGCCTTCACCGAACGCAATAAAACACGATGCATAATACGGACAGTCACCCGAACACTGAGTATGGTCATGGTCATAACCGCCGACAATATCCTGCGATACGTTAGCGCCGCCTGTCTGTTGGTCTTGTGAAGGGTCGGTTGTATAGAAAACTGGTTCCCAAATATTATGATTGGTAACATCAGGATTAGTAATATCAACAACAGCCGCTTCAACAGTATTCATGTCTTTATGTATGATTGGAAATAATTGCAGAACTATAATCAATGTCAGAAAAAGGCTTATTAATGAGACCGTGAGATTACGAACCGACGCCCGTTTTATTTCAAAGCGATGCCTTTTCATACTTAACGCCCTCCTTTCATAAGATGATAAAAGCAAACATATATGGTGGTTTAATAATTCAACTTTCGCAGTTAATAAAAACCTAATTTTTGAAACTTGAAAAACCGCACGATAAAGGGGTTCGGGGACTCCGTCCCCGAGAAGCGGGGCAACCGCCCCACAACCCGTCTTTAGATTTCGGGGTTAGTTTAAAGCCAAAGCAGAGAGCTTTGATAGGCTTTTTGATGTGCGAAAGTTGAGTTAATAAGTCATAATTGAAGATAAAACTATACGCTCTACGTCCATTATACAACAAATAAGATGCTTTGTCAATAGGAAATAAGTAGAATTGTTGGTATAGCCAAATATTATATCTGAAAATATACAAAATTAACAAATTAATTTCGATAACATGTTAAAGAAATGTAAAATAATTATTTTACAGGTGTAAGGAAATGCCAATAAATAAAAATTACGTCTTGTTTGATGTTTTTGACAATTTTTTTTCTTTCAGCAGAAATATTTTGTGCTAACAGACAAACGTATTAAAATAGCGTATTAAAAATAGGATTAGGCTTGTAATCAGTTCAAAAATATGATATAATTATTTGTGAGATATTTGTTATATGGATATGGAGGGATAACGTTATGAAGCACATTAAGACCATCGGCAAGGCTGCTCTTAAAGAGTCGGCAAAGAAGGGCGGCTGCGGTAAGTGTCAGGCTTCTTGCCAGTCGGCTTGCAAGACTTCCTGCACAGTAGCTAACCAGAAATGCGAAAAGTAATTAACAGTTGACAGTGTAGAGTGTACAGTGTACAGTTTACACTGTTAATTTTTGTAACTATTCAGTTGTTTTGATGTTTTTCGTTGTTTTGCACAAAAAATTCGGAAAGGGGTTCGGGAACGGAGTCCCCGAAAAGCGGGGCTTCGCCCCGCAACCCCCTTTTTCGTTTCCGATTGCGGTTGTAAATAACTGTTTTTTTGTGCATTATGCTATATACTGAATAGTT
>Ga0209737_10000329_pt1 | contig 41447 bp, 22 predicted proteins | sample TergutCu122P3_FD_187284 | JGI IMG/M metagenome (GOLD analysis project Ga0209737, IMG submission 187284) | Cubitermes ugandensis P3 segment gut microbial communities from Kakamega Forest, Kenya - Cu122 P3 (SPAdes) (version 2) | ecosystem: Host-associated > Arthropoda: Insects > Digestive system...
CCACTTAACTTGCTGTTTGGTAACACTTTCCAACGAGGTACACCCGCCATTGCGCCAAACCGCTCGTTGCCTGCTGGTTTGTTTCCGCGTCTGTCTCATTTTCAAAGTAGTTTCCACTTTCCAATAGATGATTATCAGTTTACTAATATTCCCGTTCGTTGAATTTCATCAATAAAACCGGCATAATCGGTATCGCGAGCAACAACATGCGGCTCTATCCGAAAATCAACTTTCTCAGTCAAGCGGTGAATTGGTGGTATAATATCAAAAAAATCTCCTTCAATAGTATTTACTACAAAAGCCACATCAATATCACTATATTTATTTGGTGTACCTTTAACAAATGAACCGAAAAGATAAACCTGTTCAATATCTTTTAAGAGATTGCTGCTATCAACCAATTGCTTGTATTGCTTTACTTTGCTTATAATATCTTCTCTTTTATCCATAATTGTAATTCTTGTGTTTTCTGCAATAAAATTTCACATTTTTGAATATTAAGCGATCTAGCTAACAAACTTTTATATTCAGGATAGCGTGCCTCAATATTAAAAGGATACAGTTTGAAGATAAAATCCTTTTGTGCATCACTCATGCTATCGTAAAAATCTGCCAATTGTGCTAATCGAGGTAAATTATGAATATAAGGCGGAAGTTCATCTTTTTGTTGCGAAAAATATGCTTTGAAAATAGTTTCGATAGTCAAATGACAAAAAAATCCTGTTTGTAGCAGATGCTTTGATTTTAGCAAATCTTTTGCAACACGAAAATTCTCGTCTGATAGTTTTACCCAGTGCTTTACCTTATCTTCTTTCGTCATAGTATCAATGATTATATAACGGTGCAAAGATAATATTTTATTCATTGCACTTCAGTTACTCTTATTTTTATTTCGATGACTAACATTATTTTCCAATTTACTTCTGGGTGGTATTCTATGATAAAAACAAGCCATTTTCAAAAAAAATATCAACAATTTCATGATGCAAATTTTAAAGTATTAATAAAAGGTGTTTCTCGATTGATAACTGCGAACACTCGTGCCAATAATTTACACCTTACATTATTTAATACGAGCATTTTAGATTTTCCTTCTTTCACTTTTTTGTCATGATAAGTTTTTATCTCCTTATCATATCTAACAGCAATTATTGCGCACATCGTGAGTAAACTTTTGAGCTTCTTATCAGCTAAAGGGTGCACTTTATTTCGCGCATTTATACTCGTTCCTGACTGATAAGGGAACGGAGCTACGCCGGCATAACAGGCTAATTGCCTCCAATTATCAAAAGCTTCAAAACCTTTGGTGGTAATGATGAGATAAATAGCAGTGTGCTTGCCAATGCCTGGTATGGAAGTAATTAATTGGAATTGCAGAGCTAATTTTTCTTCTGATTCGATAATCGCAAACATCTTTTCTTCAATTTTTTTTGCAGCAATTTTAAGTTGCTTAATCATTGTTGCATTAATGGATGCAACCGGATTATAAATTTCTTTGGGAACGAAGTCAATAACTTCAGAAGTTGTTTGAAATGCGGCTAAACTCTTTAATATTTTCTCTCTTTCTGTTACCAACAGGCGTAATTGTTGAATAGATTTGAGTGAGAGCCGGCTTGGGCGAAACTTGTGCAAGTATGCAGGTAAAAATGTGCGTAATAATTCTTCAATACTAATCATAGTTTTTTTGGCGGCAAAAATACCTTTCCCACCCGATTTTCCGATTGACCCGGAAAAAGCACAAAAAATTTTAACATTTGTTAACATTTCGACATTTTGATATAGTATGTTCATATTCTTATAGATAAATGAATTTCTATGACATTTTGCGTAAATTTTAAAAATGATAATTGAGTAAAATTACTTAGATGAATTTAAAAATAAAACTGTTTTTTTGCGCCTTAAAATGTAAAATTATTATTATGTACAGACTTTTCACGCAAATCAAACTTCTTTTTTTGACTTTTTGGGACAAAAAAAGTGTAGTATTTGCAAAAACAAAGAATTTTATTGTATTTTTGCCGATTGATTTCAAAATGAAACTTTTATAAATTATAACAAACGGAGAAGCCGATAGCCGTAAAAGTGGAGGCACTAAAAAAAATAAATTATTACTATGAAAAAAAGACAATTTTTGCAAATTATTTGCGCAATTTTCGCAGTCTCTTTAATGTTAACAGGATGTAAAAAAGATAATCCAACAGATGGAGATGTAATTCAAAAAGCAAAGGGTGGTAGTACCATTGTATGGAACGGAGCCCCCGACAGAGCAGTAGCAGTTGAAATGGGATTCACAGAATCAAATAAAGCCAATGCTTCAGGACCTAAAATCCCTTCCAATGCACACAGTGCAGATTTTCCCGGAATCTATTTTATTTGGGATTCAAAACAAAAAGACAACGGATACCTGAAAGTAAGTGCCGAAGTGTTTGAAATGTACGAGAGTTTTACTCTTACCTCAAAAGAATCGAACAAATACTTCGACTTTTTGATTCAACTACAAAGCGGACAGCAGAAAACAGCCGACAATTGCTATGTGTTCTTCATCCCAAAAGTGTACAATAACAAAAATATCAATATGGTATTTGTAAGCGAATTTGTTGAAAAAGAAGATGAAAAATGCTACGAAAGCGGACACATAGAGCCTATCGCAGAGGTATATACCGGATGGGAGATAGGAGTTATTGCTCCCGAATCAAATCAATTAGCATGGAATGATTTGATTGGTAGTGCCAGATTTTTGTTCGATGCTATGGCACAATTTCCAAGCGAAAGAGAAGGGGAAGGGCATTTTGCTAAGTGGATTCTTGCAACTGATATAAATTATCAATTTTCATTTGCTCGTCCTGAATGTCCTTCGTTTGGGTATTCCTACGCAAAAATGGCATTAGCAGCCGTGAATACTGATATAGTAGTGGGTTTTAACGGCGAAGAAGTGGCAACCGTACAGGCAGGCCAGGTTGAATTGATAGACCTGTTGGAACTACAACGCACATTGATGTTCCCGTTTTTTGATGATGGCGCAGGATTGAACTATCTCTACATTACTACTTCTAATAAGGTAGATGCAGGTATTTTAATGACCATGTTAATCTATTAGAATAGAGAAAAGCCGGCAAGGAAACTTGCCGGCTTTTGTTGTTTTTTGAAACTAAAAAAAAGTTATAGTTGAAAGGTTGGTGGTAGAAAGATTTATAAAAAGAGTATAAGGAGAAGCCGATAGCCGTAAAAGTGGAGGCAAAATTTTAATAAAAAGAATCTGTGAACATGTTTTTTTACTATGTTGGATTTTTTTTTAATGGTAATTGATTATTAACAAATCAAAATATATGATTATGAAACAGTTTTTTCAAATTTCAATTGCAGTTATTTTTCTAACTGCCAATTTATTAACATCTTCTGCCTTTGCGCAGGAAAACAACAATATTCTTTTTTCCCCTACGCACAGCGTAGCGGTAGAGTATTCTTACTTAAAGGGTTTAGTTGAAAAACCACAACCCACTATTGCCATTAATGAAGATGGTACACATCTATATGGCGAAAAAGATTTTTTGGTGGTAGAATGTGCCGCAACGCAAATTTCTAAACTCTATGAGAATAATGTAAACTTTTCTGCGGTGGAACTTGTCCGAATCAGACTACATTCACCCGAAGATATGAATCTCTTTCCCTTGGAACTTGCCCAATTGAATTCTTTTAACAAACTGAGATATATACAATTAATGTTTCTTTATGATGTTTGCGGTGATGAAACCGACGAATGTCTCTTCGATATTGCCCATTCAAGTATCCTTCCCGGAAACTACTTTGTTACGGTAATGTATCAATTATCCATTTCACAATAAAATAAACACGATACATATTTTTCGATATAATAATAACTTAAAACATAACCAAAATGAATTATTTTTACAACTTCGTTTCGCAAAAAGCTAAAGTGTTCAGCACTCTTTTTGCTTTGCTGATATTTTCAGTAACAATGATCTTGCCGCTGTTTGTTCAGGCGCAGCCCACTATCTCGGTGCCGATGACGCCCCGAACATCCCCTTATGCAAACTGGCAAACCATTTACAACATTAAAGGGGATTTCTCTATGATTGGAAACACAAACCTTACTTTACGTAATTATGGTCCATTAACCAACAACAACAGTCAGGTAATGGATTATGTGAATAAGGATCCGCTACATGGAAATCAACTGCTTAACTCCTCTTCGGCTACATTGGTGTTTAATACTGATGGCAATCCGGCAGTAAGACCCGAATGTTCCAATATTCTGTATGCCGGATTATACTGGACTGGGCGTAACTATAACGGAGGAACTTCCAATGCAACTCATACCGTTGATGTTACACGAACTGTTACGAGCACGGTTCCTGTTCTTGTTAACCAAAATGTTAATCAAGCCAACGGGCCAATTTTGCAGAGCAACCTAGTGATGAATGTAACCTTTGGCGCACTCAATCCTACGTATATTACTTATTATTCCTTTGGCGATGGAAACAATGCTGTAGTTTTCAGATGGCAACCGGAAGGCTCTTCAGGAAACTCAGGACCCGATGGTCCCATTCACGTTAGTTATACGGGCATGGCTGGTCCATGGACACTACTTACAACCACCTTGATGTCTCCCGCTCCTCCTGCCACAACTATCGGGAGAACTTTCAGTACCCCCATCACTTTTACATATGGTACTTTTACAATAACCGTGAGCGGTTTGGTGAAATCGAATAATGCCCGGAATAATGTCAATCTAACTACACCTGTTCCGCATCCTTATGCTGTAATGCACGTGAGTGGACAATATTATCCAACGTATGAAGAAACAACAACCTATTATAAAGACAGAGTAAAACTAAGACACACCGATGATAACCAATATCATGAATTTTCAGCCTCCGGTGCATTTTCTAACAACATTTACTATCCGCTCGGTACTGCCGCCGGTGCTATTTTTGTAGGTTATGAAGATGTTACGGAATATGTTAAAGCGTGGGGGTTAGGAGAGTACTGGGTTGCCGATATTGCCCTCAGAGAAGGTTTGGGCGATGGTACAGGCTTCTCAGGCGGCTGGGGAATGGTGGTAGTGTATGAAAACGACCTGATGAAATGGAGAGACATTACCGTGTTTGACGGTTCTGCCTATATAGCCAACGGAACACCAAACTACGGAGACTTGGTGGTATCCGGATTTAATGCCGTACAGCAAGGACCCATAGGAATTAAAGTGGGTATGATGGCCAGCGAGGGAGACGTGGGCCTTACCGGAGACCAGTTCGGCATCTTGCAGCGGGGAACAACAACTTTTACACAACTAAGTCACGGTTTAAATACTACCAATAACTTCTTTAACTCCTCTATCTATGTACCTATTGAAAGTGTTAATCCTCCCAGAAACCCGATGCTGGGAAACAATACCGGAATTGACATCTCCATGTTTAGCATTCCTAATGAGACCAAGCAACATATTACCAATAGCCAAACCAGCACCACATTCCGTTACTCAACAGGTGGAGATATCTACACCATTTTTTGTATTGTGGTGGGTATAGACGCTTATGTTCCCGAACCGGAAGCACAAAACATTATATATACTTTATGGGAGAAAGATGGAACAGAAATTATTCCTGAAATACAACCGGATGGTTCCAAATTATACAAAGCCTACCCCGGTTCTAAAATTCTCTACGCTTTAGAAATAAGAAACAATAAGGGTACTGAAGCCATTGATAATATGAAAATTCAAATTCCAATACCCTACACAGCACATTTTACGGAAGGTGATGCATGGGTGGAGTTTGACCCCAATGACCCTTATGGCTTTACTACCACGCAACCGGTTTTCGACCCGTTTGATGCGGCTATGGGAATGCTGACATGGAATGTGGGACACCTTCCCATACCGGCTGACAATGACCGTCAACACCTCTTCGCTACCCTCTATTTTAAACTTGATGTTACCGAAGATTGCGCCTTGTTGACTGCCGCCGGTAGTTGTGATATTGGTGTGGTGATTGATGGTTTGGTAAGTGGTGTTGGTCACGAATCGGGCGTGCATTTTGAAGGAATGCGCTTTATTTACGGATGGGTAACAGAGGGGGTTTGCCAAGACCAGCCGCTCTATCTGCCGCCTTTCATATACGTTGATGCCGAAGAGGAATGTTCAGGGGAACTTGAAGACCGTTATATACCTGTATGTCTAAGCAGTACAGCGACCACAATACCTTACGAAGCAGTTGCAGACAAATTTCAAAGAGGAACACGCTTTTACGACAGCGTTGATCCCTCAGGAAAGCCTACTCCTTCTTCTATTGAATATACACCAACCAATCCATTTCCGGCAATACACGGAAAAATATTTTATGCGGTTCCTTTCAGCATAACTACGGAATGTTATTGGACATTCCAGTTTGAAATTCTGCCGCTCCCCAGTTTTGTGATTGTGGGTAATGAAATAATCTGTGCCGGCGAAAGCGTTGACCTGAGTGAGTTGGTTACAGACCTCGACCCGCCGCAAAGTGCACTCTATTTCTTTTCCGACCCCGCTGCCACCAATCTTATAGACCCGTTGGTGTATCCTACCCAAACTACGATATATTATGTACGCTCTAACGTAACACAAGGCTATGGTTGTGCCAGTGAAATTGAACCCATTGAAGTGGTTGTAAAACCAACCGGACAAGCCGGCGACATTATTGCCAACGACCTCCTTCGTTGCTCGCTGTGGACTATTGAGTTTACAGCATCAACAAACAATACGCAGATTATCAACCCGGTGTTTAAGTGGTACACCTCACAGGATGCAGAACATCCGGTACATACAGGTTCCACTTTTGAAATTGACCCCATTGAAGTGCTTATGCCGATGGATACTACTTTCTATGTTTCTATTATGGCAGACGACGACTCCTATTGTGAAACCCCTCCCGGGTACCGCAAACCCGTTAAGGCTACCATACTCAGTATTCCAATATTAGAAGTGGAAGTGCCCAGAAACTACCTTTGCGGTGGTCATACATACTACGAACTCATCCCTAAATTAGACGAAGGATTTGACTACTCGGTTGTTGTACCCTATTATTGGGAATGGTATAATTTTGCCACCGGTCAATTTCAAAAAATGAATCAGGTACCGGCCGGTGCCGGTATATTTACGCCATTATGGGAAGCACAGGGAACCGTTCCCCAAATGTACACCAACTACTTCCCCGGAGCACTCGACTTTGCCAAAGACACCATTATTGTAAGATTCACTATTGAAGCCTATTGCGGTAATGTAGTTTCTGTAGATACCTTGTATATTAACGCAGGAGATCCCGATGCGCTCTTTGAAATTGTAGAACAACCCGAAGGACTAAATGATATCTGTTACGAAAAAGAGTATATTGTTAAAATTACAGAGAACGGCGATGGCGGTTTGGGAGATATAAAAGTTACTTTTGAAGACTGGAAAGCATCGGAAATCACTTTTGTTAAGGCGGAGTATCTCTATCCCATACCTGAAGATATGAGTACTGTGCAGGACACAGACTGGGAAGAGATGGTTTATTCTATTGAAGATGTTATCTATTTCCACGCGGTATTTCCACCTGCACTTAATTTTGTATTAGAAGAGGGAGACTCTGTGTTGGTTCGCTTTACCGTTTATACCGACTGCGGATTTTATGCAGGCAGCGACTATAGAATTACCTTGAACGCTAAAGATGCTTGCTTCTCAAGTGCTATGCCCCCTAAAATTGTTATTACCGATAAATTTCAGATTGATTGGGGTGGATATGCTGAACAGGCAGAGTATGAACTCTATACATCTTTTGATAACCCCTTGATTAAAAACACAGGCTCCGGTGTAAGTGAACGCGAAATTACGTGGTCGGTGTCGTACAAACTAATTGCAGGTGCTGTTCACTTCGACCGTGATTCCCTCTATTTCAACATTCCCAAAGGGATGACTTTATTGTCTATTATCGCTGAAGACCTGTCCTATTTGAATATTACAGACCCCGCCGAACTGGATGAGTTGGAAACCGGATACGACGACCCTATCAACAGAGAATACAAAATTGGCTTACACCCGGATACCGAACTTGGAAATGAGATTAAATTTGAAATAAAATTCTATGTTGAAGATTACGTAAGTTGTGGAATCCATGCCTTCTACCTTGAAATTATTCACGGTGATGAACTCTATTGTGATGCCATTGGAGAGAATTGCCCCATTTCGCAAACAGTAGCCGGCGACTACCTTGAATTAGAAGTTCAACTATATGATTTTTCAGTTCTTTATGAAAATAGCTCTGTGTATCACGGAACTATGAATATTAACAATGATGTTTTTGAATATAGTGGTATTCAAAGAATTATTGCAGAAACCGATATGTATGACGATGACGTGTTTACCATATCTGTTTATGCCGATATGAATAATGACGGAAAATTGGATGATGGTGACCAATTTATACTTGATTTTGATTATAACACCACTACTTGCAGCAAAGATGATATCCTCAATATTAATATTCCTGCTATACCCGCAGTAGAAGGCAAACAGTTGTTACTGAAGATTCATGGCGAACACTTGTGTAATGATATCGTAGTACCTGTAGCTACTATTTTTGGACCTCAGATTATTTGTCATGGGGAAACCGTTGATTATTTAGTTCCGAATGGAATGCTTGCTTATCAGTTTAATATTGTATCCACTACTCCGGGGGTATCTCCTCCTACCCGTATTTCGATACATCAGGGAGGCGGCTATCTGCCCTCCGACAGCGTAGTTAGGGTGGTATGTAACAATGTGGGTAATTTCTATGTTTCGGTAAGATACGCCATACCCGGTATGGTGCCCTTTACAAGTATTAATATGACGTTAATTAATGCTCAGGTGGTTGAACGTCCTATTTTGGGAGTTAAAGCCCAAAATGAAAACATTTGCCGCAACGAAGAGATTGAAATAACCCAATTCTTTCAAGTAACAAACAATGTGGCCTCTACACTTACTTACTACAAAAAAGAAGCCGATAATACATTAACAAAATTGAATCCGGATGCCAACGGGCTTATCTTTGTAACCCCATGGGAAACCACTATTTATACAGCAACAGCAGTAAGCAATAACGGCGATTGCGACGCATTAGCTTCCATTGATTTTAAAGTTGTGGTGAACACGATGCCCAAAATTGGAACTACATTTGTTACTTATGCCACCTGTGGTGAAGCAGACGGTGCCATTCAGGTTTCTGTTATCGGTGGTAGCGGAACTTATGACTACAGTTTTGAAATGGATGCAAACCCATATCTACCGTTGCCGGCCAATGGAGTTATCTCAGGACTTGCCGCAGGAAACTACATATTATATGTAAGGGACCGTGTACCGAATCCTTGTCCCGGTTCAGTAAGTAACCCCATATCCATTTCTTCACACAATGGCATTTTTGCAAAAGCAGAAGTTGTAATTCCTGCTTCAGAGTGTGATGTAGCGGATGGAAGAATTAGACTTATTGTCAACGGCGGCGTTCCACCTTATGAATATTCTTTGGATGGAATTATCTATAAGCCGATTCCTGCCGATGGTTTGATTGAAGAACTATTTAAAGCCGGATGGCACGGAATAGTGATAAAAGATATGAATACAGCATGTCTTGCCTATTTTAGTATTGAGGTGTTTGTAGAAACCGATGACTACCACGCCCTTGACTTTGATTTGGAAACTGTTACCGCGTCCCCATGTGATAGAAATGCCATAATGAAAATTACTGCCCATAACGGAAATCCACCGTACCAATATAAAGTTGGTAATTTTGGATGGATGCCTTTAGAAACCGAAGCCCTTTTCTCAATTACCCCAGGAAACCATTCCATCACGGTAAAGGATGATGACGATTGTGCGGTTACTAAAAATGTAACCATAGATAACGGTTCGGGATTACATGCTGTTTTGGGTAAAGTTAAGAACCCCAATTGCCAAAACCTCAACGGAGGTTCTATCCAGTTAACGGTTACAGGCGGCACCCCGCCCTATACATACACCATAGATGGTGGAAAAACTACTCCTAATTTACCTGCAAACCAGATTATTACCGGTTTAGGTATAGGTATCTATACAGTAACCGTCTTCGATAACGACGGATGTAGATTCACCATTGACGAAATTAACTTAGATATGGAACCCGACATGGTGAAGGCTATGGATAACGTGGTTTATACCTATAACGACAAACAGGTTTCCGGCTATATAATCTTCAACGATTTCGATATGTGGAAATATCCTATGCAGATGGTTCCCAGATTAGACTATCCGTTAAAAGGAGGTATGTTTGAAGTAGCATCGTTTGCCACGGGTTACTATACTTACTCCCCTCCAGGATATCCGAACAGCAGTTTTGTGGGAATAGACAGTGTTATTTATCAAATTGTGAACCCCTGCGGTATGACCGACAGCGCATGGGTCATTATTCACGTGTTGGGGTATGACATCAAAATAACGCCTCCTGTTGCCTTGCAGGATCAGTACGCTACCAGAATGAACGTACCGGTTGTTGGCTTTGAAGTAAGAATAAATGACAGCGACCCGAAGGGACAGACATTAACCATTCCGGTTGTGCTGCCCGGCTTTGGCCCCAAATTTGGAACTTTGGAACAAGACCCCATCACAGGTTTGTTTACCTATACTCCCAACTACGGATTTATTGGCGTAGATAGATTTATCTACGAAATTTGCAACGAAGACGGACTCTGCGCTACGGCACAAGCCATCATTACCGTTAACAATCCGGTTGTGATGGAAGATTATTGCGAAGCTACAGACGATTATTATCTGATGAAGAAATATGAAGTGTTAACTATTACGGATCCTCTTTTGGGTGTACTGAAGAATGATGACTGGCCCGCCGGTGGAACTCCAAATGTTCAAGTAGTTACAGCACCTCTGCACGGTTCCGTTGTACTCAACCCTGATATTGGTACTCTCGTTTATACTCCAAATCCCTATGATTATTCAGGCCCCGACAGATTCACTTATAGATTGTGCACAGACAATACTGTTAATTGTGAACTTGCTTTTGTATATATCTTTATTATGGAAACAGACTGTCCCGACTCAGCTCTTATTGTGAAAAAAGACACCACCTTCTGTGACGGATTGGTTATTGACCTTAACGAACTGATTTTAGACGAAAGCGAGAATATTGAAAAACTGTTCTTCTATTACGATGATAAATATACCAATGAAATGAGCAGTACCATTGTGGGCGTTTCAGGAACCTACTACGTAAGAGCAGAGAATATCTATGAATGCAGTTCTTACGACTCTGTAAAAGTTACTGTACTTCCAATTGCTGATGATATTCACATTATTGTTGATGATGTTAAAGTTTGTTCCGGAAACAATGCTACCATTTCTGCCACAGCACCGGCAGTTACCAATCCCACATTCTATCTCTATGAAGATGATGTTGCAACCGTTCCCTTAGAATCTAACTATACAGGAAACTTTACCATTCCGATTCCAAGTGATGTACCTTTCAATACGGAGTTGACTTTCTATATTGCGGTTTCGGGAGATAATTTCTGTGAAAATGATCCCCTTGATAGAAAACCGGTTACTATATCCATATACCCGTATCCTACAATTTCGTTTGAGGGCGATATCTACTTGTGTGAATCGTTATTCTTTACCATTGATGCTACCGTAAATGCCGGAAACGACATCTCAGGAATGACATACAGATGGGAGCGTTTTACCGGAACCACATGGGCATTAGCAGCGAATATGGCACCTGCCAACCAGGGTAATGTATGGCTTGCTACACAGCAGTTTATTTATACACCACTTCCGGCAGACTACCAAAATGGCTCAGTGCTTTTAAGAGCCCTCATTAACTCCCCGGTTTGCGGACAACTTCAGGCTCCCATTGACCTTTGGATTCATACGGGTAACCCAGATGGTACCATTGAGTTGATGGAGCAACCTCTTGGTTTGCAAATTGCCTGCGAAGATACGGTGTATGTAGTGAAAATTACCGAAACCGGAGACGGCGGATTAACCAACATGACGGTTATTCTGCACGACTATCTGGGCTCTCTCATTAAGGTACGGAAAGTGGAATATATGTATCCATCTCCCGACCCCTACGAGTATGATGAAACAGATTGGATTGAAATTGATTTTGAAGAGGGTAACTACGAATTTATTGCAAATTTATGGAATGATACAGATACTCTCAAATTACAGAACGGCGCATCGGCATTGGTGCGATTTACTGTATTTACTGAGTGTGGTTTCTACGCAGGTGCCGATTATATCTTCACTTTAGATGGAACAGATGCCTGCGGTAATGCGAAAATTGCTACCAAGCATGTTAATACAGACATCTATCACTTAGACTGGGAGGGCGAAGAGGTTGCCGTATTCTATATGGATAGTAAACTCAGTACAAATTTGGTAACTAACCTTGGCAATGGCAATCTATCAAACCGTACTATTACATGGTCGGTGGAATATGTTTTCGTGGCAAACGAATCAAATGTTTCGCCCGATGTTGATAATGAGTCTATCTATTTCAATATTCCAACCGGATTTTCAATTCAATCCATTAAGAGTACAGGCTCTTATCTTTATTTAGACTATGATGACCCCGTAGAAATTGACAACTTGTTTGAAACGGGTTATCCTGACCCCGAAACCAAAGAATATGCCATCCCGTTATATGATCATATCGCTACGCTTACCGAAAATGATACGGTAAGATTTGAAATTGTTTTCACTGTAAATGAAGATGCTGCCTGTGACGAATATAACTTCTACATTGAAATAAACCACGAAGGTGAACTGTATTGCGATGCAGATAATGTAAAAGATGAATGTGATTTTTACGAAACATTGGCAAGAAGTTCTCAAAAACTGACTATTGACCTCTATTCATTTGATCCTTATCTTGAAGAAGTAGATAATGAGTATCATGGCATAATGATCAACAACAAGTGGCATGGTATTTACAGAATGTTACCCTATAAACCACTCATCAAAAGAGACGTTATTCCTATTGATTTTTATGCAGATATGAATGGAAACGGTATTCTGGATGCAGGCGATATTTATTTGATGACTAACACCTACCCAACTTTGGATCGCCCTGCTGATGTTCCGTTTCCCTTAGTTGCGGGAGCAACTGTTCATCATCCCGATTATCCGGGAGGAAGCGCTTATTTTGATTCAATACCTGCTATTGAATATAAACAGCTGCTGGGTGTTCCAGTTGGCCCACACGTGTGTGATGTACCACCGGTGCCGCTGGTTACTATTTTTGGAAAAAATACTGTTTGTGAAGGCGACACAGCACTCTACAGAACGGCAGCAGGTATGATCAACTACCTGTTCACAACTTCAATCGTTTCCGGAGCAGCGTTACCGCTTCGTCTTCCATTACAGGGGCAAACTGCTTACACTGCTAACGATTCTATTGCCCGCTTTGTGTTTGCACAACCCGGCGTGTACAATATTGCAGTTAAATATCAATTACCAACCGGCCCGCTTGCCGGCAGATACTTGAATCGTACTTTGATGAGAGTTACGGTAGTGCCGAAACCGATTCTTGAAATTATAGGGGCGGCAGATACTACTATCTGCGCAGGACAACCCGTTGAAATTAGCCACTTCATTAAAGATGCTGTTGCTGAAAATGAAGGATTAACCACATTCTACTACGAACGCAAAGAAGCCGACGGTACTTATACTCCGATAGGCGAAGGTGCGCCATTTACCGTAACTGTATGGAATACAACTACATACCGTGTTTCTGCGGCCACAAACTGTAGAAGTAAAAATGCCGTTGAATTTACTATCAATGTTGACCAACCCGTAAGAATAGCATCTATTTGGGTTGCTGACCAGCCATCCTGTACACAACCTACCGGTGCTATCACTTTTGATGCACTGGGCGGAAGCGGAGACTACAGTTACAGTATTGGTAATAACCCATTTGATTGGGTTCAAGTAGCAAGTTCTGACCAATTTGTTGACATTACCGGTTTAACGGCAGGTACATACACTTTCTACTTGAAAGACAATGTGATGACAAAATGTCCTCCTGCGGTTAGTGAGCCTATTACGTTGAGACCCTACGATTCCTACCTAAATGTGAAAGCAGTAGTTGATTCAACTTACGATTGTTCTACTGCCGATGCTGAGGTTACACTCAATGTTTCGGGAGGTCATAAACCTTACCAATACTCTGTGGATGGTGGTGCCACTTATAACTCTCTTCCAACAAACGGAAAGATTGCAGAAACTTTCGGTGTGGGACGTTATACTTTCTTTGTGAAGGATGCCACCGGATGCGAAGTTGCCAGCCAAGAAGCAGTAGTATGGCCTAAAAACGGTCTTGAACTCACTCTTACCCAAATTTATCCGGCCGATTGCGATGGCTTGGGTATGGTAAAAATTGAAGTTTCCGGAGGCGTTGAGCCCTATTCCTATCGCGTAAACTCAATGGGCTGGATGCCAATGTTAGGTGATACTGACTCAACCCTTGTGTTTGCAGGTGCTAAAAGATATATCTACGTGAAAGACGCAAGCGATTGTGAAGTTATGGGTTGGGTAAGCATTGAAAATACCGAACCAGACCTCTCAATCTTCGACATTGTAACAACACCGGCACGCTGCGGCGATTATTACGGTACTATCTCTTTCAAAACCACAGGAAATGAACCGCAATGGGTTTCTTTTGACGGAAATCGGGATATGGTAATGGAAGTAATAAACAATGAGTTTTCTATTAATGTGGCAATAGGAATCCACGAAATTATGCTCTTTGGAGAAAATGAGTGTGTAGTTGTGGAAGATAAAGTAAAGGTTGACAGAGAAGATGATATCCCCGAATTTGATACTGAAGATGCTGAGATTTGCGAAGGAGAAACTGTTGATTTGCAAGCCCTTGTTACACCGATTGTGAATGTTTCTTATGTAAGTTTTTATGAAACAAACAGCTATTCAACCCCAATGACCAACACAGCGGTTGGAACAGAAAAATACTATTATGTAAGAGCATTTAATAATTTTGACTGTTATTGGAGCGACTCTCTTTATGTAAAAGTGAATCCGGCGCCTATCGTTTCAATCATTCCATTTGGTAAAGACACTGCCGAATGCTCCAACACGCCTGTTACTTTCGTTTTATCTACATTAGCATTTGTTGATAAAGGTGATATACAGTTTAGTGTAAACAAAAATTTCAATCCGCTAATCACAAGTATTGCAGTTCCGGTGGGAGAATTCAGAAAGGTTTATGTAAGAGGTTATGACCCACTTACTGACTGTTATACTCCTGCAGATAAGATAGATTCAGTTACGATGCGGGTTCATCCGTTGCCAACAATTACGATCACTCCGGTTGCACCATTATGTGTTGATGCCGATCCGGTAACGCTTGCAGCTACTCCTACGGGCGGTACATTCAGCGGCGATGGTGTTAACGGTGGCGTTTTCGATCCTGCTGATGCGGGTGTTGGCACACACACCATTACTTACGATTATACGGATGCCAACGGTTGCAGCAACAGCGAGACTATCGACATTACTGTACATGCATTACCCACGCTTTCTATCACACCGGTTGCACCATTGTGTGTTGATGCTGCACCGGTAACGCTTACAGCTACTCCTACGGGCGGTACATTCAGCGGCGATGGTGTCAGCAATGGCGTTTTCGATCCTGCTGATGCAGGAGTTGGCACACACACAATCACTTACGATTATACGGATGTCAACGGTTGCAGCAACAGCGAGACCATTCAGATTACTGTAAATGGGTTCCCCACGGTTGATATACTTGTATTGGGCAAAGACACTGCAGTTTGCTCCAACAGTGCTGTTACTTTCGATTTAACACAATTAGTAACAGTTAACAACGGTGTTCCGCAATTTAGTTTAACCAATTTTGGTTCGTTAATCACTCCGCAAGAGGTTACAGTTGCCCCCGGTGGTGTTACAAAGGTTTATGTTCGTGGTTATAATGCTACTACCGGTTGTACTACACTGGCAGGCGATATTGATTCTGTAACGATGCGTGTTCATCCGATACCCACGGTTGATATACTTGTATCTGGCAAAGACTCCTCAGTATGTTCCAACAGTTCAATTACTTTCAATTTACCGGAGTTGGTAGCGATTACCAACGGCGTTCCGCAGTTCAGTTTAAACAAGAGTTTTGATATGCTCATCACTCCGCAAGAGGTAACCGTTGATCCCGGTGGTGTTACAAAGGTTTATGTTCGTGGTTATAATACTACTACCGGATGTACTACCATGGCAGGCGATATTGATTCTGTTACGATGCGAGTACATGCGATACCCACGGTTGATATACTTGTAGCCGGCAAAGACACCTCAGTATGTTCCAACAGTTCAATTACTTTCAATTTACCGGAATTGGTAGCGATTAGCAACGGCGTTCCTCAGTTCAGTTTAAACAAGAGTTTCGATCCGTTAATCGACCCACAAACGACTACAGTTGCAGTGGGAGGAGTTACCAAAGTTTTTGTTCGTGGTTATAATACTACGACAGGCTGTACTACCTTGGCAGGCGATATTGATTCTGTAACGATGCGAGTACATGCGATACCCACGATAGATGTACTTGTATCGGGCAAAGACACCTCAGTATGTTCCAACAGTTCGATTACTTTCAACCTACCGGAGTTAGTAGCGATTAGCAACGGTGTTCCACAGTTCAGTTTAAACAAGAGTTTTGATCCGTTAATCGACCCACAAACGACTACAGTTGCAGTGGGAGGAGTTACCAAAGTTTATGTTCGTGGTTATAATGCTACGACCGGATGTACTACCCTGGCAGGCGATATTGATTCTGTTACGATGCGTGTACATGCGATACCCACGGTTGATATTCTTGTATTGGGCAAAGACACTTCGGTATGTTCCAACAGTTCGATTACTTTCAATTTACCGGAGCTGGCAGCGGTTACCAACGGTGTTCCGCAGTTCAGTTTAAACAAGAGTTTCGATCCGCTCATCACCCCGCAAGAGGTAATAGTTGCTCCCAATGGTGTTACAAAGGTTTATGTACGTGGTTATAATGCTACGACCGGATGCACCACTTTGGTTGCGAATATTGATTCTGTTACGATGCGTGTACATCCGATCCCCACGGTTGATATACTTGTATCGGGCAAAGACACCTCGGTGTGTTCCAACTCTTCGATTACTTTCAATTTACCGGAATTGGTAGCGATTACCAACGGTGTTCCGCAGTTCAGCTTAAACAAGAGTTTTGATCCGTTAATCGACCCACAAACGACAACAGTTGCAGTGGGAGGAGTTACCAAAGTTTATGTTCGTGGTTATAATACTACGACCGGCTGTACTACCCTGGCAGGCGATATTGATTCTGTAACGATGCGTGTACATTCGATACCCACGGTTGATATACTTGTATCCGGCAAAGACACCTCGGTGTGTTCCAACTCTTCGATTACTTTCAATTTACCGGAATTGGTAGCGATTACCAACGGCGTTCCGCAGTTCAGTTTAAACAAGAGTTTTGATATGCTCATCACTCCGCAAGAGGTAATTGTTGCTCCCAATGGTGTTACTAAGGTTTATGTACGAGGCTATAATGCAACTACCGGTTGTACCACATTGGCAGCGAATATTGATTCTGTAACGATGCGTGTAAATCCGCGTCCGGTAGTTACTTTAACAGGCGATTACATCTTTATGGAATGCTCAGACACTCCTGTTGAGTTTGATTTAACAGATAAAGTTACCACTAATTTTGGAGTTGTTCAATACAGCGAATCTATGAGTGGACCTTGGCTCACACCAATCACTAATTATTTGGTTCAAGTGAATGAACACAAAGATCTGTATTTCCGCGCCTATTATGATGTAACCACTTGTTATACAGATGATAATGGGATTATTATGATTAGGTTAAGAGTAAATCCTGTAGTTAAAATTGAAATCCTTGAAAGAGACACTGTTGTTTGTAGTAATTCGGATATAGTTTTTGATCTCAATGAATTGGCAACTGCTATTGGCGGAGACCTGCTCTTTAATGAATTGTATGACGAAGGATATGCCACATGGAATTATGTTACCGATCCTCATCCATGGACAGTTACGGTTGATGAAACCAAAACAATCTATTATAGAGCAATACATATTGATGAGGATGATAATAAATGTTGGTCAACCATAGATTCTGTGATTATGCACGTGTACTCGTTGCCTGCAATTGAAACGAACATCTTAACGAAAGATACTTCTGTGTGCTCCGATATTGCGGTTACATTCGATTTAAGAACTTTGGTAACTATAACTCCTCCAACAGACAGGCAAATTATGTACAGTATTGATCCGGCAGGTACTTATACGATTGGCAATTTCTATACAGTAAATCCGGATGCTACGCAGAAATTATATTTTAAGGCATATTACGATGTTACGGGTTGTGAAACAGCCGACGATGCCATTGACTCTGTTACCTTGAATGTACATTCATTCCCGTTAGCCCCTGTTATTGTTTTAGTGCCGCTGTATGTTATTCCTAATAATTATGCTGATTTAACCACTGCAGTTGAACATCTTCCAAACATGACCTATACTTATTATGAAAATGCCAACAAAACAGGTAAAATTACTGACCCCACGAATGTCCAATATGTTCTTCCTAAAGACGATTATTATGTTTCTGCAACAAATGAATTTGGATGCGAAGGTCCGGTAAGTTTGATAACATTGATGAATCCTTGTTTTGCACACGTAGTGAATACCAAAGATGATGCTTTATGCACTGAAGCCGATTACCATTTCAATCTTAATGATTATGCAGAATATGCAAATGAGTTGGGTAACTCCGGTTGGTTGGTATTTAGCACAGTTAGAGATTTCTTAACGGTAATTTCTACTCCTGAAGATTATGTGGTTGCAATTAATACTTCGCAAACAATCTATATTAAGGCTTATGATGAAGTGGAAGAGTGCTATTCTCTGATGGATTCTATAAAATTGACTGTTTATTTCCAACCATTGGCACCCGTAATTACTCTCAATCCGTTGTATGCTGATCCGGATGAATTGATTGACTTGTCGAAAGCAGTACAAATTATCCCCGGATTAACTTACATTTATTATGAAAATGCCGATAAAACCGGTAAACTCACCGGAAGTATAATCAAATTTGACATATCTAAATTGGATGAAGAAGGTAAATTGTATTACTATGTGTCAGCAAGCAACGCGGCTTGTGAGGGTGACATCAGTGAGATAATTCTGAAAAGACGTTGTCCGGTCGATGTAACGGATGCAGAAGGCAATATCTATAAAGTTACTTCTCTTGCCAAGTTATGCTGGACAGAGAACTTGAAAACCACTATCAATCCGGTTACTAACGAACCGATAGTGTTTGCAAAACCTTATACCTGCAATGTTTGTCTGCCTAATTTAGAAGATATCTTCGGACTGTTATACACTTGGTATTCGGCGGTAGGTGAAGCAGAACCCAATAGAAACGGATTCGTACAAGGTATTTGTCCTAATGGATGGCACATTCCACCTTCAAGCGAGTGGGAACTGTTAAATCAATACGATGGAAAGAAACTCAAGAGCACTATGTATTGGTTGAATCCTCCCGGACCGGGAACCGACGACTATGGTTTTGACGCCAGACCCGCAGGCTGGTATAATGGATCAATTGAAAGATTTGTTGACTTGTACGGCTACACAGGTTGGTGGGCAAGCGATAACGATGGAGGCGAAAACTCTGCTAAACACTACTGGATAGCCTACTACTGCGATTATTTACAGCAGTCTATCAAGAAAAAGATAGATGGTCTGAGCGTGCGATGCGTACTAGACTACGACCCCGCTAATCACTAATAAGTAAATCGAAAAGCCGAGAACACAATCTCGGCTTTTTTTCTTTCTTATAATAATAGTATATTGTATGTCGTTAATATTGAAAAGTTTTCAGATGAAAAAATATTTATTCCTTTCGCTTTCACTTTTTTTATTTTCTATCTCAGCAAAAGCGCAGTTTACCCTTACCGGACAACTTAAAGATACTATAAACGAGCCTGTGGCGTATGCTACGGTTATGTTGCTCAATCCCAAAGATTCTACGTTAACTAACTTTACTGCTACGGATACCAAAGGTAATTTTGCGTTTAGGAATATTAAAAAGATGGACTATATTCTTAAAATTACCCATTTTAACTATATGCCGCAACACTTTTTAATTCAGCCGGATGAGTCGAAAGAGATTAATTTTGGGACTATAGCTATGAAACCTATCGCCCATTTCTTAATGGAAGTGGTTATCAAAGAGGCAAAAGCCCCAATTTTTATTAAAGGCGATACGGTGGAATATGATGCTACCACGTTTAAAGTCCCGCCGGGCTCTACTGTGGAAGACCTGCTGCGAAAACTGCCCGGAATTGATGTGGATGCCGAGGGAAATATCTCTACAATGGGTAAAGAGGTGCGAACGGTTTATGTGGATGGTAAAAACTTCTTTGGAAATGACCCCAAAACCGTTACGCAAAATCTTGATGCACAAGCCGTTTCTAAAGTACAGGTGTTTACCGAAAAATCGGAACAGGAAAAACTTACCGGAATCTCCGACGGCTCTAAAGAAAAAGTGATGAACCTTGAACTGAAAGAGGATTACAAAAAGGGGTATTTCGGAAAAGCAAGTCTGGGCGGTGGTTGGGCTCAGGGTGTTGACCAACCCATAAGATGGCTCGCGAAAGGAAGTTTTAACTGGTTTACCGATAAACAGCAACTCTCTTTTATCGGTTATGGAAACAATTTAAACCAGTCGAATCTGGATTGGAGTGAAAGGCAGGAGTTTTACGGGCAAAGTATGCAAACAGGAAATGATAACGGCGATTTCGGATTCAGTTCCAGAGGTGGGTATAGATTTTATTCTTTTAGTAACTTTTATTCGGGTGGAGCGGGGTTTTCAAACAACGGTGGCGGCGGCGTAAACTATAATTATTACCACAAAAAAATAAAATTCAATGCCGGATATTTCTATTCCTTAAACCAAACGTGGAATAGTTCTTTTTCCGTAAGAGAAACTTTTTTACCCGATTCATCTTCTTTTTGGAGGTTTGACACAACTTTTATGAATAAAAATCTTCGGCAAAACCATAGTTTTTCTTCCCGTTTGGAATATGAAATCGACTCCTGTAACAGTATAATTATCAGACCGAATGTCCAATATTCACCCACGAAAAGAAATAATGCTTTTACCCAACTGTTTCAAACACCGGAATTAGAGAATATTAACCGACTTTCTGTGGATAATAATTTTAAAAACGATAATCTGAATTTCGATGTTTTAGCCATTTATAATCATAAATTTAAAAAGAAAGGACGTTCTTTCTCGATGAGCGGCTATTACAATTACAAAGATGGTCAAAATTTGGAAGAGATAAGAAACGATAATCAATTCAACTCGGGTTCCACTTCTGATTTAATAAAATTCTATGTGGATAATAATAAAACCTCCGTGGATCACAACATTAAGTCGAGCCTCCTTTACGTTGAGCCATTGAGTAAAAGATTTTCATTATTAGGATTTTATAATTTTAGAAACAAGAGAAGTTTGAGTAGCAATTTCTCTTTAGATTCTCTTGGTATAGAAATTGATTCCCTTTGGTTGAGTTACAAAAACAACACCCTCTACAACAGGGTAGGGAGTTCGGTTAATTATGGTTTTAACGGAATCAATTTCACGTTAGGTACTGCGTATCAATCAATAATAATAAATGGGTTATGTATTACAGAACGCATTTATTCAGAATTGCTTCGTCCTAAAACGTATCATAGTTTTATTCCCTATTTCCGAGCCAATTTAGACCTGCCCAAAAATTTTCACGTCAACGCCTCCTACTCGCGCGATGTAACCGAGCCAAGTATTTCCTATCTGCTTCCAATGCCCAATCTTACCAATTCGATGTATAAAATCCTCGGTAATCTTAACTTAGAGCCGGAGCGCTCTCACGATATTGACGCTTCCATCAACTATTGGAACAGAACATCTATGTCCGGCGTAAATATGAGCGGTTCTATGAAATTTTATGAAACCCAAATTGTTTACAACCAGAGAATTGATTCAGTAGAGAATGTAGGATGGGTTACAACATCCATGCCGGAAAATGTTAAGGGGGGAAACAGTTTTTCATCGAATTTATGGACTAACTTTCCCATTGTAAAAACATACTTAACCTGCAATATCTCTGTAAGAGGTTCCATTAGCAACGCGCCGGTATTTATTAATACGATTGAAAACAATACAAATTCAAAGAGTTATGGTGGTAATCTTGGTTTTAATTTAACTATTGGGCAAAAATTGAATTTCAGTACAGGGGGTAATTTTTCACAAACATTTACCCAATATTCAATTGATAGTGATAGAAACCAAAGCTATTTTTATGTGGGCGCCAATGCAAACGCAAGATGGCAGTTTCTCAAAAAAACCTATTTGGAGGCTAATTACCGCTTTTCCAATTATTCCAATAAAAAATTAGAGTTTAAACAAAATATTCACAATCTAAATGTTTCAATACGGCAAGTGATTGGAAAGAAAAATCAATGGGAACTCCGTTTGGCTGCGATGGATATTCTTAATCAAAGTCAATCCATCACACAACGTGCTGAAATTAATTTCATTGAAGTCAGAACTACCCCAACCCTCGCCCGATACTTTTTACTTACCGCTTCCTACAATATAAAGGGGTTTGATACGAAAAATACGGGTGGGAGGAATGTGATGATATTTTAATTAAAAATTAAAAATTAAAAATTAAAAATATGCGAAAAACATTTTTATTTCTGGTATTAATTTTATTTTTTGTTTATTTCGGTTTTGGGCAGGTGAGTGGGGTGGTTAGTTATTCGATAAAGCGGGATTATTCGAAGATGTATGCCGCGATAGACTACATCTCCAAAGCCGACAGAGAGCGGCAGGCTTATACCTGGGGCGGCAGCAGAACTTACGACTCAAAAGCAGAAATGAAATTTAATGAAAGTGCATATCGCTTTGAATATATTGATGATAGCGACGGGGCAAGCTATAAGTGGCGCAAAGAGGATTACATTATTTACAGAAATAGAGAAACAGGGGAGTGTTTTGATGTGTTTAGTTTGTTAGACAAAGAATATGTTATTCAGGATTCCATAACTTGCCAGCATTGGAAAATAAAAAACGATATGAAAGAGGTTGCAGGTCACATTTGTATGAACGCATCGTTTTATGATTCTCTCAAAGGAAAAGAGGTAATTGCGTGGTTTGCACTGGATTTTCCTGTACCGCTGGGACCCAACAGATATTGCGGTTTGCCCGGTATGATTTTAGAGATTAACGAAGCAAACGGCGCCCTTGTTTATACTGCCACAAGTGTTGTACTCTCTGACGAAAATCTTGAAATAGAGAAACCTGTGATAAAAAAAGGGAGGAAAAATATCACTAACGAAGAATGCAACAAAAAAATCTCAGATTATATAAAGGAGTGCAAAAAAACGCAACGTCCATATTTTTTTGGAATATCCTTCTAATTATTCAAAAAAAACTTATTATTTTGCACGTTATATAATGAAATAAATTATTATGATTTTAATTCAAACGGTTGAGAAACTTAATGAAGTTCTCGTAAGGCTTAGAAACAACGGTAAAACGATTGGTTTTGTTCCCACGATGGGTGCCATCCACGATGGGCATATCGCATTGATTAAGAAAGCAAAAAGCGAAAATCAAGTGGCGGTGCTCTCTATTTTTGTGAACACCTTGCAATTCAATAATCCTGATGATTTGGAGAAATATCCGCGCGATTTAGAGAAAGATTTGCTGTTGGTGGAAGATTATGCCGACATTGTTTTTGCGCCCTCCCACCAAGAGATTTACCCCACGGAAGCCACCGAAAAATACGATTTCGGCGAATTGGACACTGTTATGGAGGGAGTTTCGCGCCCTGGACATTTTAACGGAGTGGCTATCGTAGTGAAACGGTTGTTTGATTTTGTGCAGCCCAACAAAGCCTATTTCGGCGAGAAAGATTTTCAACAGTTGACCATCATTAGAAAATTGGTAGAGCAATTAAAATTGGATGTAACTATTGTGGCGTGTCCAACGGTGCGGGAGCCCAACGGGTTGGCTATGAGTTCGAGAAACCTTCGGCTTTCGTTTGCCAAGAGAAACATCGCCGCCAAAGTATATGGAATCATCAAAAAATCGCAAGATTTGGATACGCCGGTGGTTAAAAAAATACTAGATTTTGTGCACACAGAAATCAAAAAATTAGAGCCAATTAAGTTAGATTATTTTACCATTGTGGATGAAACTACGTTGCAACCCGTTGAATCTTTGGACGATGCCAAAAAAGTAGTAGCCTGTGTGGCGTTCTATATCGGAGATGTGCGCCTCATTGATATGGTAAGGTTTAAGTAAGAACTGTTTATGAAAATCGAAATCCTAAAATCTAAAATCCATCAGGTTACCGTTACGGATGCCAATCTGCACTATAAGGGCAGCATCACTATTGATGAAACTTTAATGGAGGCGGCAAACTTGATTGAAAATGAGAAAGTTCACGTGCTAAATCTGAATAACGGCGAGCGTTTGGAAACCTACGTCATTAAAGGCGAAAAAGATTCCGGAATTATTTGCCTCAACGGACCCGCCGCAAGAAAAGTAATTGTGGGCGACTCTGTGGTGGTAATCTCTTATGCCATAATGGATTTTGAAGAGGCAAAATCTTTCAAACCCCATATCATTTTTCCGGATAAAACAAATAAACTGAAATAATTGAGACCCCGATTTCACACATTTTATAGATTCTCTTTTATAATTTGTGCCTTGTGGAATGTGTGTTTTGCGCAACCCACACAGGTTTTGTTAGATTATTATCCATTTATAAATTATAGCGCTGATACACTTTATATTGCGCCAACAAATCCCTCCATTTCTCAAACTTTTTTTGCCAAATTCGATACGGTGGTTACCCATAAAACCGGAAATATAAATATTGTGCATATCGGGGCTTCGCACGTGCAGGCGGGGACTTTTCCCCACACCGTGCGCCAATTGCTACTGAGGACTTTTCCTGAGTTGAACGCAAACAGGGGGCTTGTTTTTCCGTATGCGGCGGCACCAAAATGTAACAATCCTGCCGATTATAGAACTCGTTCAGTGGGAAGATTCGGGTTGGTTAGAAATGTGTATCAGGAACATAGTAAACCCCTTGGCATTTCAGGAATTGCTGTTTATACCCTCGATTCAATATCTGAAATTAGAATTGTGTTTCGCGATTCGTTAACCAACTTCTTAACTACAAAAATTACGCTGTTGGGTTTTTCGCAAGATTCCACTTTTTTACCCATACTAAAGATAGATACGGTTAGTTTTTTACCCACAAAGGTTATTCTGGAAAAACGAAGATTTATTTATGAAAATATTTGTGTTACAGACTCTTTTGCTTTTATTTTTGTAACCAAAGATAGCACCGATTTTACCATCACAGGAATACTATTAGAAAGTGAAAACCCCGGAATTACCTATCATTCAATTGGGGTAAATGGTGCAAGTGTGGACGCATTTCTGCGCTGCGAACATTTTGAAGAGGATATTGAACTTTTGTGTCCCGATATGGTAATTTTTGGCTTAGGAATCAACGACGCCAGCGAAGCCGATTATAATCCCACACTTTTTAAAGAAAATTATCTGACATTAGTTAACCAATTTAAGAAACTGAATCCCGACTCTTTTTTTCTCTTCATTACCAACAACGACAGTTATAAAAAAATTGGAAAAAAATATTACGTTAATCGTAATGCTTTAAAAGTGAGAAAGATAATGTATGAGTTGGCGGATGAAACCGGCGGTGCTGTTTTCGACCAGTTTGAAATTATGGGTGGGTTGCAATCGATGGAAAAATGGCGTTTGGCAAAATTAGCCCAAAACGACAGGGTACATTTTACAAAATCCGGATACGAATTGATGGGGAAGTTGCTGTTTAACGCGCTGATGAGGCGGTAAGATGTGAGACTTGAGATTTGAGATCTGAGATATTAGTGAAAAAATAAGTCTGAGATATTTTCAATCACAGAGTAGTGGTCTTTAAGGTTTAGTCTTCTATCGTTTTGCATTTCCTATGAGGCTTTTTCTTATCCATTAAAACGCGCTAAACTTTTCCCCAAGATACCTTTTCAAGTTATATTTCTTTGTAGTATCAAGTGCACGTTGAAGGCAAATGAATTTCTTGTCGGCGTGTGTTTTAAAATATTCTACCGTTTCATCCATAAGTTGGTTATCCATGCAAATAAACGTTTCCTTGATTCCGTCTGTAGCTAACAGGATTTCGTTTTTCTCAAATTGTTCCTGTTTTTCGGCTTTGTAGTTTAGCAGATACCCTTTTTTCAATAATATTTCTGTCAACAATTCATCTCTATTGAAAACAGTAACCATTTGTGCCTCTTTGTCTGCAATATATTTTTTCAGCAATTCAATATTTTCTTCGTCTGTTTTATTCGGATCCGGCGCAAATTCTACTCTTGGAAAAATAGATTTTGCTAATTTGAAAACTTTGAAACCGAGCCCCTTTAATTCATCTTCTTTATTTCCATTTGTGAATAAATTGGGCTTTTCTTTTTTCTTTTCGTCAATTATTTTTTCAATTACCCGTTTATTGCGTTCAATAGTTATATCACTGATGGTTTTGTAACCGGCTTTCACTAATTCTGCTTCATTTTCAGTTGTTTCTGGAATTTGAATCAAGAGAAACTTTCTGTTTCCATTATCTTTATTATTCAAATCAATTACTGCATGACCGGTTGAACCGCTACCAGCAAAAAAATCAAGAATCAAATCTTCATTTTCAGCATTTGTAGAAAGTTCTAACATACGCTGAATAAAGGAAATTGGTTTTTTACCATTCGGAAAAGAAATATCACCTTCCTTTGAAACATTATTCCAGTTAAAATCTAACCATAGAGTTCCTGTTTTTGTTCTTATGGTAATATCTTCGCCATTTTCAATTGCAATGTCCCTTAACCAAGCAATTTGGTCTTTATTTGTTCCTTTGTAATAAATAGTCGTTAGTTGACCTTTATTTCTTCCACTTCGTGGAATATATTCTATACTGAAAAGCCCTTCATCTTTGCCAACAGCATTCATAACTCTTGTACGAATTGAACTTTGTGCATTTGTATCACGAAATACAAATTCAAAATATTTTTTATAAGCCTCTTCTTCTGTGATGTTTTCTTCTTCTATTATTTCAGATATTGATTTCATTTCAAAATCAGAGTGCGTAAAAATTACAATATTTTTTCCATCACCATCCTTTATTGTTGTTTTATGTTTTTTGACTCCAAAGTTTTTTAAGACACGAGTATATTTCCAACTTTTCTTCTCGTCACGCATATATTGAATGTGGTCAGTTAGTTTAACTTCATCAAAAGCTCTATCAAGGTCAAGGGCTTCTATCTCCCTATTTTTAACATAAATCATTAAGTATTCTGTATTTTTCTTCAGGCGCTTATCTTCTCCGCCACCACTTGCACCTGCAGAAGGTTTTGCTTTTACCGATACAGTATTAATGTAGTTATCTTCTCCAAAAACTTCATCACATAACTTTTTTAAATGATGCACTTCATTATCATCAATTGAAATAAATATTGCTCCATCATCTTGCAGTAAAACTCTGGCTAATAACAAACGGCTATACATCATATTTAGCCAATTACTGTGATAACGTCCATCAGTTTGTATGTTTGTATCAATCTTAAAGCCATTTTCTGTCACTTCGGTTTGCTCCCAGTATGCCTTCTTTTCTTCAGAATAATCATCGCTATAAACAAAATCGTTACCTGTATTATAGGGTGGGTCAATATAAATACATTTTACTTTTTCTCGGTAACTATTGCTTAACAGTTTTAGCACTTCCAAGTTTTCGCCTTCAATAATTATGTTTTCACTTTCGGTTGGGTTTACACTTTTTTCAGCATCATAAATCAAAGTTGCATTGCTTGGTGTGTAAGCATTTCGTTTGGCGGCACTTTTTCCAAACCAACGAAACTCATAACGTTCCGTTTCAGAGACACTTTTCGGGTCAATTACTTTTTTGAGTTCATCAATATTTAATTTTCCCTCACTTGTAAATAAATCAGGAAAAAGATTTTTAAGTGTTTCTAATCTTTCTTTGTTCCAGTCGTTGCTCAATGGCATTAAATCGTTTATATTTTCCATATTGTTTTATACTGTTAATGCGTTAATTGTTTTGTCTGCTTCTGTTTTAAAATAACCATACTCTTTTACAGGGGCTTTGTATTGTATTTCAACTCCCAATGTTTCAAAGTGTTTCATAGCGCATTTTATTTTATATACTTCACTTGGGGTTATTGCTTTCTTATCGTTAATATCATTTGTTCCTTTTGTTTCAACCACAAAATAGTGCTCGCTTTCATCTCCGGTTTTCAAACTTTTGCGTTTCATAACCAAGCCAAAATCGGGTTCATAATCGCCTATTGGGGTTTTAATTTTGTAAAAACTCGGTAATTTAATAAAACAAACTATTTCGGGGTCATGGTCGGCATATTTTGCAAAATCAAATTCAAAATTACTATCAATAAGCATTTTATCAAACACACCCCGATTTGGAGTTTCTATATAATCTGCTTGAGTAACATTTTTTACAAAGTCGGTAAAATCGAAAGGAAACTCTCCGCCGGTTATGTAATAATCTAATCCACGCATCATCTCATCCAATTCAATATTACGAATAATTGATGCCGATGTATGAATGTATTGTAGTGGATTTTTTACGATATGGTCTAAATTTGATAATTTGCTAACAATCTTAAATATAGTGTTATAACTCATTCCTGTATTATCGCTCAGTTCTTCAATCAAATCTAAGACTGTAAATTTCGCTTTCAATTTATAGATTTCAGAGCCGGAAAAATGGTCTTCAATTCCTTCTTCTGATATTGTTCCAATATTTCTGCTACTTACCTCTGCAACGTAATCCGCAATAGATATTTTATTAATTTCTTCTATTGCATTGGTTATCAAATTTTTCTCATTAAATGCAACAGAATAATCGGTCTTTTTGGCTAATGATTTCCAGAAACGTTTAAATGCTTTATTAATGGTTTCGCTTTGGTTTATTTTAAAGTTTACTTCGTTTTGCGGTTTCCCTTTATGCGTGTGTAACATACCGGCTCCGGAAGAGGTAGTACCATAAATTTCTTTAATTTCTTGTTGATATTGGGTTACAAAAGTTTCGTAAGTTTCATTTGGAATTACAGTAAGTTGATTAATACGGTTAATATCTTCTGTATTTAATTCATCATAAACTCTTTGTCCTTTCTGGTTTACACAAATTCTCAAACCTCTACCAATTTCTTGTCGTTTGCGAATTTCGGAATAGGCGGTGTTGAGCGTAGCAATATTAAACACATTCGGATTATCCCACCCCACTCCAAGTGCAGAGTGAGAAAATACAAACTCTACAGGGTTCCCGATGGTTAACAATTCCTCTTTTTTTTGCAAAATGAGTTCGTAAATTTTCTTTTGTTCTTTCAAACCACCTTCATTATCCGCAAATTCGCCTTTAGAGTTTTGTGCAAAATAGTAGCCCTGTATATCTTGAATGTGCTGGTCGGTTGGAATATTACCGTTATTGTATTCAGCATAAATTGCTTTATATTTCTCAACAAATATTTTTTTAATAATTGGGTTTTCTCCCATATAATTGGCAACTCTGTCAATAAAAATAAGGCTGAGGCATTTAATCCCTTTTGGTGCTAATTTTTGAGATTTTACAAAATGTCTGTGTATTAGCCACTCTATTTGTAATTCCCAAATGTTTTGCATATTTCCCGCAATTTGTTTTTCTTCTAAAATAATCCCATTTGAAAATTCAATAGACCATTTTCCTGTTCTCAAACTTTTATTAATTCTTGCAACCTTATAATTCAAGTAACTTGGATTGTTGGTTTTCTCTCCCAAATTGTCCCCTACACTTAGCCAATTTGTTTCTTCAAAAACGAACTTTCCGGCTTTCAATTTCCACGCTTTTACTTTCGCTTTAGGCAGATTGGTCCCGTTTTGTGTTTGTGTGAGTTCAATTTTTAAGGTAGCTTCATCATTTTTTTCAGTAACTGTCAGCACTTCAATTTTTTTCACTAAACCTTGTTTATAACTATCGTAAGGGGTTAACCGGTAAATTAAGTTTTTCATTACTTTGTGAGTTGCTGAATAACGCAGTTTAAAGAGTGGGTCGAGCGTTTTGAAAATAGTTATTTCTCTATCTGAATCTGTAATTGAGTATCTTTCAATTCTTTCCTCCAAGGTTAAAGTTTTCAACCTTTCAGTCATATTTTCACTATCCATTCCTTCTTGTGGTTCATCCATAATAATAATAGGGCGAACTTTTGCAATTGCGTCAATATAAGGCAAATTGCTAAACAAATCTTCTCTTTGTGTTCTGTTCAAGATTCTGTCGTCTGATGAAAATGCGCCGGTGGTCATAATCATCACTTGTGGATATTGTTCTTCTATGAAGTTAGTTACCTTGTTTAATTTTTTACTGTCATACTCAAAAGCACAAACCTTAAATCCGTAAATGCTCTCAAGTTGTTTTTCAAAATTCTTAAAGCAACTCAATGTTCCTTGCCGGATAGCAATAGAAGGAACGAGAATAATAAATTTTGTAAAAGCGTAATGTTTAAATAGTTCGTAAATTGTTTTGATATAAACGAGGGTTTTTCCTGTTCCTGTTTCCATTTCAATACACAAATCATTATCAGTGGAAAAGCGAGCGGTATCATTGTCAATTTCGTTCTCCAATACAACGGTTTTAATATTGTCAAATAGTTGTGTGTCAGATAATGTGCAAAGATTTGTACGAATACCTTCTATGCAAGCATTTTCAAAAGTATTCTTTTCTGTTCCTTCAAATACTTTTACAACCGATTGGATTGCTGCATCTTGATACTTTAAACTTTCTAATTTTAGTTCCATTATTTTCCGTTCAGTTTAGTTATGTAATGAATTTCTTTTCCAGCAGCTACTAATATTTCTTTTGCATATTTTTCATCAGCAAGTTTGTTGGCTACTTGTTTGCTCATAGTTTTCACAATAAGTTCTTTTTCTTCAATCTTAAAAAAAGAAGCAATGTTTTTGATTTGCTCTTTGGTAGGTTGTCTTTCATCTCGCTCAATTTTTCCTAACAAAGAAGTGTCTACGCCAATTTCAGCGGCAACCTCTCTCAAGGAAAGTCCCTTGTTTTCGCGTAAATTTCTCCGCTGTTCACCTATTGTCATATTCCTTACAAATTTTCAGCGAAAATACAATTTATTTTATTAATAGGACAAAGTTTGTCCAAAAAAATCAAACAAATTTTTCTCGTGTTTTTAATGGTAATATTTTTGAAATTTCCCTTATTTTTTTGCCCCAAGTTTTGTCCGGCTATTGCAGGCAACGGTGTAATATGCAAAGTAGGAAAAATGAAAGAACCTTATTTCTCAGAGATGGTAAACAAAGTAATTGTCTCAATTTTCTAAAACAAGTTTATTGGTGAAAGTAAAAAAAATAGCAAAATCGCTCGCAGGGTTTTGTCGTTTACATATTAATCCTGATATCCTTGATATTCAATTGAATATTGGTAACATTATTCCAGGTGTTTTCTTCCACGTGGTATAGAATATCAAAATCTCTTTGATTGGAAATATAGTCGAAATGTTGTTTTTGATTAAAAGCGATAGCATCCACAGGTTGGCTGGACTTGCTTCTATATAACAGTCTCATTTTAATATGTTTGTCGCCGACAATTTTTCCGTTTCCCTCTTCAACCACAGATTTAGACATAAATACTGGTGCCATATTTTCAGGACCAAACGGGGCAAAACGTTTCAGATTGCTCATAAAATTGTTTGTGATGTCGTTCAGGTCGAGTTCCATATCTACCTCTATTTCAGGAATAAAATCGTCATCATTAATATTTTGGCACACATATTGTTCAAATTTATCAATAAAAACATCCAAATTTTCTTTTTTCAAAGATAATCCGGCGGCAAATTTGTGCCCTCCAAAATGTTCCAACAAATCGGAGCAGTGGTCAATACCATTATAAATATTGAACTCTTTTATCGAGCGGGCAGACCCCGTAACCAAACCATCGGGAGAGTCGGTAATAACGATTACCGGTTTGTAAAACTCCTCCACTAAGCGAGAGGCAACAATTCCAATAATCCCTTTATTCCAAACAGGGTTATAAAGAACAATACTTTTTCGGTGTTTGTAATCTTCGTTTGCCAGAATAAGATTAATAGCCTCTTCGGTAGCTTTTTTGTCAAGTTCTCTGCGAGTATCGTTGTGAGTGTTAATATTTTTTCCAATATCGAAAGATTTGTCTTCATCTTCACAAATGAGCAATTTCACAGATTCGCGCCCGGTATTGATTCTTCCGGCGGCGTTAATTCTGGGTCCGACAAAAAACACCAAATCCGAAATTTGAATTTGGCGGTTGAAGATGGTATTTTCTTTTGGTGGATATTGAATTTTGATACCTGCCTGTTCAATAATTGATTTCACGCCCATTCTTGGGAAACGGTTGATGATAATCAAACCGTAGTAAGCCAAAATTCTGTTTTCGCCGGTAATGGCAACGATATCGGAGGCGATACTGATGGCTACCAAATCGAGTTTCGAGAGCCAAAGCTGGTCTGGCAGGTCAAATTTTAGGCAGTACGCCTGTATCAGTTTCAATCCCACACCGCAGCCTGAGAGTTCTTTGTAGGGGTAATGGCATTGTGAACATTTGGGGTCAAGAATAGCAACGGCGTTAGGCAACACATCACCCTCCAAATGGTGGTCGCAAATAATAACATCAATTCCGTAACTGTTGGCAACATCCACTTTATCGTTGGCTTTAATGCCACAATCCAAAGAGATAAGAAGTTTGAAGTTATTATCTCGGCAGTATTCAATCCCTTTGTCGGAAATGCCGTAGCCCTCCGTGTATCTGTCGGGGACGTAGTATTCGATAAATTTTTTGTGCTCAGCACCAATAACTTCGCCTAAAAAAGAGTATAAAAGCGCCACCGCAGTAGTTCCATCCACGTCATAATCACCATAAACCAATATTTTTTCGTTGTTCATAATGGCTTGGGATAGTCGCTCTACTGCGATATCCATATTCTTCATCAGAAATGGGTCGTGGAGTTTGTTAATATCGGGGTTAAAGAAGTCGGCAGCGGCCTCGGGGGTGTTAATTCCTCTACTCAGCAACAAAGCGGCAAGCGGTTTTTCGAGATTTAGCTTGTTTGCAAACTCTTCAATTACAGCTTGTTCAGGTTGTTTTTTAAGGATCCAGCGTTTACTCATTTAGCCCATTTTACGGAGGCTGCGAATATACACCATATTTTAAGAAATTGTTACGTATATGTAATTATTTTTTGCGATTTAATGTAACTTTGTGCCGATCAAGTGCATAAATTCTTGGCGGGTGTTAAAATTCTTCAGAAATGCCCCGCTAAATTCGGAAGTAGTGGTAACAGAGTTCTGTTTTTGGATACCCCGCATTGACATACAGAGGTGTTGTGCCTCAATAACCACCGCAACTCCCATAGGATTAAGTACTTCCTGAATGCAATCTTTAATCTGTGCGGTAAGTCGTTCCTGCAATTGCAATCTGCGCGCAAAAGCATCCACTGCTCTGGGAATCTTACTCAATCCGCAAATTACGCCGTTGGGTATATAACCAATATGCGCTTTGCCGAAAAATGGCAACAAATGATGTTCGCACAAAGAATAGATTTCAATATCCTTTACCACTACAATTTGTTTTGAATCTTCCTTATATAAAGCACTTTTCAAAATTTCATCAGGTTTTAACCCGTACCCGTGAATAAGGTATTGAAAAGCCTTTGCCGCTCGAATGGGTGTGTCCCTCAATCCCTCGCGGGCAGGGTCCTCTTTGGTTGAAATAATAATATTACGATAACTCTCCGACAAAAGTTCTATCGTTTCCTTATCGTAAACATCCCTGCGCTCAAAACCTTCCTCTAAATTCTCTAACATATTCTCTAAATTAAATATTAAATATTAAATATTAAATTTTAAATTTTAACTCCTTAACTCCTTATAAGTACGGATTCCCCTCCCTTTCCGCCCCTATTGTGGTGGTTTCGGCGTGGCCGGGGATGACCAACACATCATCGTCAAGCGTAAGCAGTTTTTCCTGAATATTTTGAATCAGCAGTTTGAAGTTTCCGGTAGGTAAATCGGTTCTGCCTATACTTCCTGCAAACAGCACATCTCCCACAATTACAAATTTGTGCTTATCATCATACAGACAGATACTTCCGTCAACGTGCCCGGGGGTGTAAAGTGTTTTCCAAATTTGGTTGCCAAACGAAATTGTATCTCCGTCATTAGCAAAAACATCGGGCATTGGATAGTCGGAATCGGGAAATCCGAATGAAGCACCGTGAAGATTTGCACTTTTATATATCGGAAGTCCGTCTTTATGAGCCACAAGAGGCGCATTAAATGTTTTAACACAATAACTGTTTCCGGCTATATGGTCAATGTGGGGGTGGGTGTTGATTATATATTTTACCACAATGTTTTCTTTTGTGATAAAGTCAAACAGCATCTCTTCTTCCGCTTTTGAGCCCATTCCGGGGTCAACAATAACGCCGTTTTTTGTTTCATCATAAACAACCAAGGTGTTTACCATAATCATATTAAAATGAAATATCCTAATATTCAAATCATCAATTCTAATTTTCATCTTTTCAAAATATTCTTTAAGGTTAATCTTTTTTTTCACAGTCAGAAATTGCGCGCAAAGAAAACATTTTTTTATTAAAAAAAATAGATTTTTGCCGCTATGATTTTTTCTCACGAATATTTTATGAATATGGCGCTCAGGGAAGCGGAAACCGCCTTTAAAAAAGGGGAAATTCCTGTGGGTGCGGTGGTAGTTTTAGACAATAAAATTATTGCAAGAGCGCATAATTTAACAGAAACTTTAAACGATGTAACCGCCCACGCCGAGATGCAGGCACTGACCTCCGCATTCCATTATTTAGGTGCTAAATATTTGAATGATTGTGTTTTATATGTTACTTTAGAGCCTTGTGTGATGTGTGCCGGCGCGCTCTACTGGGCACAAATCGGAAAAATTGTTTACGGTGCACCCGATTCAAAAAGAGGATACTCTTTGGTTAATGCACCACTATTACATCCAAAAACCGAAGTGATTAAAGGTGTTCTCGAGAAAGAATGTAGCATGCTCTTAAAGCAATTTTTTGCCAAATTAAGAAGTTAACTCGTTAATAATTAATAATTAATAATTAATAATTAAAAGTGTATTTTCGCCGTTTCATTTTACAGACTACAAAAATTTAACTCACAATGATAAAGATTACTTTTCCGGACGGAGCAATCAGAGAATATGACAAAGGAACTACGCCTTATCAGGTTGCGCTTTCCATAAGTGAAGGTTTGGCGCGTAATGTACTCGCTGCCAAAGTTAATCATGAGGTTGTTGCCCTCGATTTTCCACTGAATAAAGATGCAACTTTACAACTTTTAACTTGGAATGATGCGGAGGGAAAGGCAGTGTACTGGCACTCCTCGGCGCATTTGCTGGCTGCAGCGGTTGAACAACTGTACCCGGGCGCAAAGTTCGGTATTGGTCCCGATATTGAAAACGGTTTCTATTACGACATCGATTTTATGGATTACACCATCTCTTCCGATGATTTTCCGAAAATTGAAGAAAAAATGCTGGAAATTGCCCGCGCACGCCCAAAATTTGAAAGAAAAGAGATTTCTAAAAACGATGCACGAACATTCTTCGTGAAAAAAAATAACGAGTATAAAGTAGAGTTGATTGAAGATTTGGAAGAAGGAACCATCACTTTATATCAGTTGGGCAGTTTTACCGATTTGTGTCGTGGACCACACCTGTTTGATACTGCTAATATAAAAGCACTCAAATTGTTGAATACAGCGGGTGCTTATTGGCGTGGCGACCAAAGCCGCAAACAGTTAACAAGAATTTACGGAATATCGTTTCCTAAAAAAAATGAGTTGGACGAATATTTGTTGATGTTGGAAGAAGCCAAAAAACGCGACCATAGAAAATTGGGAAAAGAGTTGGAACTCTTTACATTTTCGCAGGCAGTAGGGGCGGGGCTTCCCATTTGGCTTCCCAAGGGCGCAGAGTTGAGAGAGCGGTTGGAGCAGTTTCTGAAAAAAGTGCAAAAGAAGTATGGTTATCAGCAAATTATGTGCCCTCATATTGGAAATGTGGATTTGTATAAAACCTCCGGGCACTATGAAAAATATGGTGCAGATTCGTTTCGCCCTATAACGACCCCGCAAGAGGGGGAAGCCTTTTTCTTAAAACCGATGAACTGTCCGCACCACTGCGAAGTTTACGCTATGAAACCGCACTCTTACAGGGAGTTGCCGCTTCGTTATGCCGAATTTGGAACGGTGTATCGCTACGAACAAAGCGGAGAATTGCACGGCTTAACCCGTGTGCGCGGTTTTACTCAGGATGATGCACACATTTTCTGCACCCCCGACCAGTTAAAAGAGGAGTTTATTAAAGTAATCGACATCATTCTCTATATATTTAAGGTATTAAAATTCGAAAATTATACTGCACAAATATCATTGCACGACCCAGAAGATAAAACTAAATATATCGGCACAAAAGAGAATTGGAATAAGGCGGAGCGCGCCATTATTGAAGCAGCGCAAGAAAAAGGATTGCAAACCATTACCGAAATTGGCGAGGCTGCGTTCTATGGTCCGAAATTGGATTTTATGGTAAAAGATGCCATTGGCAGAAAGTGGCAGTTGGGTACTGTTCAGGTGGATTATAACCTGCCCGAGCGTTTTGAGTTGGAATATATTGATGCCAACCAGCAAAAACAGTGCCCTGTGATGATTCATCGCGCACCTTTTGGCTCTATGGAGCGTTTTGTGGCAGTGCTGTTAGAGCATACCGCAGGAAATTTCCCGCTGTGGCTCACTCCCGACCAAGCCATTATTCTTCCTATTTCCGAAAAATATTTAGATTATGCGTATGAAGTGAAAAGCAGATTGGAAGAACAGAATATCCGCACGCTCGTGGATGAAAGAAATGAAAAGACCGGCAAAAAGATTCGCGATGCGGAAATGATGAAAATACCTTTTATGATTATTGTAGGCGAAAAAGAGGAATTGGAAAACACAATTTCCGTGCGTCAGCATAAGGTTGGCGACCTGGGAAGTATGAATTCTGACGATTTTGTGAAGATGATTCACGAAAAAATTACGGATGAATTAGCATAAAAGAAAAAGTTTATTTTTGTGCACCTCAAAATAAAGCCCCTTATGCGCGTCAAAAACACACTTTTATTATTATTATTGTTACCGTTTTTTTCGCTTTTTGCGCAAAATCCGCAGTTTTCTTACTTTTCCTGGGCACAGCCCTACTTCAACCCTGCAGCGATAGGCGAGAAAGAGAACCATATCAACTTTATTGGTTTTTACAGAGAAGGGCCCAAACGGCAAGAAATTGAACCTAATGAAAATCAAGATAATGACAATAATCCTGGTGGTAAAGAGGTTAAAAATTATGATCAACAGGGGCAGCGGGAAGTGTTATTGCATATTGATTCTTACATCAAAAAGATAAAGGGTGGAGTAGGGGTTACTTTCCTCAGTGATAAAGTTGGTAAAACAGACAAAGCCGGTTTTAGTATAGGATATGCCCAGAAATTTAGAGTCCGCGGGGGGAAATTAGGCGTTGGAGTTCAGTTGGGTTTCTTAAATCAAACACCTGCAAAAAAAGATGATTTTATTGCAATTGATGATCCTAATCAAGACCCTACAATTATACAGCTAAATTCTGTTGAGTCTTTTTTGGATTTCGATATGAATTTTGGTCTTATTTACAGAACGCCCACGTGGTATGTTGGGCTTTCGGGCACCAATCTTATTGGCGGCGGGGTGCGTGTTTCAGGTGCAGAAACATCTTCTCTCAGAGTGGGACGTCAGTATTATCTTTCAGGAGGTTATATATGGAATTTAAGAACTGCAGTTCCGTGGAGTATTGAGCCAAGTGTTCTCATTCGTACCGAATTGGCTACATGGAGCCTCCATCTCATGACGTTAGCAAGATACAATGGCATATTATGGTTTGGACTTTCCTATCAATTAGACAATGCGATTGCTGTGCTTCTGGGTGCCACCCCTTTTTATAACAGTACCAACGATTATTTGCGAGGATTAGAACTGGGATTTGCTTACGGTTTCGATACCAAGAAAACCGCCTATGTAAAAGGCGGCACTTGGGGAGACTTTGAAATTGTTTTTAGATATGGATTCAATTTTTATAAAGAAAAAACGTTAACAGGTTATGGGTCTTCACGACATTTGTATAAAAATCAATACTAATTATAATAATCCAAATTTTTTAGCGTTTTCCAAAATCATAACTTTTAAGAAAATGAAAAAATTAATTTTAATTGCTTGTGTCTTATTAGGCTTAGCCGCTTGCAAAAATTCGGGAGACGGACAGTTGGTGGGGGTTAACAACAAAACAAAATTTGTCTCTTTCACACCTTATGGTATGGTGTATATTCCCACTGGGAACGCCACTCTGGGTGGTGGAGAAAGTGACCCCACGCTTGCGTTTGCCCACCAACCACGCTCAGTTTCAATTCCTCATTTCTGGATGGATGAAACAGAGATTACCAACAACAAATATCGCCAGTTTGTGTATTGGGTTAGAGACTCCATCGCACATCATTTATTGGCAGAAGCCGGAATTGAAGGCAAAAACGGACATCTGCGCAAAGATAAGAAAACAGGAGAAGTATATGACCCCGCCTTGGTTAACTGGAATGAAGATATCCCTTGGAATTCAACCGATGAAGAGATACAACAGGCATTGAGTGAACTTCGGAATTCTGTTTCTACCCGTTATTATCACTACAGACCGTTGGGTATTAATGCAGCCAGACTTAATTATGAATACTGGACATTTGATTACGAAGCCGCGGCAAAAAAAGAGAAAGCAGGAAGCGAAATTGGTGGGATGTTTGCCAACAGACCCAGCCAGGTATCGGGTAATTTGGATAAGTTTATTAAAAGAGAAGTTGCAAATGTGTATCCCGACACATTAGTGTGGATTTATGAGTTTACTTATTCGGATAATGAATCAATGACTCGTAATTATTTCTCGCACCCGCAATACAATCACTATCCTGTTGTTGGTGTGAATTGGGTGCAATGTCAGGCTTTTTGCCACTGGCGCTCGCAATACAGAAACGCGTGGTTGCTAAGCAGAGGTTACCCTGTTGAAGAAGATTTTCAATTACCTTGGGAAGCGCAATGGGAGTGGGCTGCAAGAGGAGGTTTGCCAAATAATCCGTATCCCTGGGGTGGTCCCTATCCTTCTAACCAAAACGGATGTTTCCTCGCTAATTTTAAACCCCAAAGAGGAAACTTTGTAGCAGACGGTAATTTATATCCCGCAGTGGTAGCTTCTTATGTGGCAAACGATTGGGGATTGTATGATATGAGCGGAAATGTGGCAGAATGGTGTAAAGATACCTATAGCCCATCAGCCTCCGGTTTTGTTTCAGATATGAATCCGGCTTATAAATACAAAGCATTACCCGAAGACCCCGCAGGAAAGAAAATGAAAGTGGTTAGAGGCGGCTCGTGGAAAGATATCAGCAAGTATATTACTGTGTATTATAGAGATTATCAATACCAAGATACTTGCACTTCCTATATCGGTTTCCGCTGTATCCAACCCGCTATGGTTAACCCCAAAGAAGCCAATAAAGGCAGCGGCTCTAAAATATACAGATAACATTCAATTACGAATTACAAATTACGAATTACGAAAATCATTAAATCTTTAAATTTTCAATCTTCAATCTTCAATTTTAAATCTTCAATTTTAAATCTTTAAATCTTTAAATCTTAAAAAATATGAGTCTTTACAAAATCGTTAGAAGCAGTGCTTACAAAAACTTTATGTCTAAACTGTACGGCTGGGGGGCAGCAGCAGTAATCTTAGGTGCCCTCTTCAAAATTCTTCACTTACCTGGTGCAGATTGGATGCTAATGATTGGTATGGGAACCGAAGCTTTAATATTCTTCTGCTCTGCATTTGAGCCGCTTCATAAGGAGTATGATTGGGCACTGGTGTATCCCGAATTAGGAATTTCGGAAGAAGCAGCCTCAAAAGGTACAGTAACTCAGCAATTGGATAATATGTTGGAAAAAGCTAAAATTGGTCCCGAACTGATAGAAAGTTTATCTGCAGGAATGAGAAATTTAAGCGATACCGCTAAAAATATTTCCAAAACTACGGATGCCGTTTCTGCTACCGATGGTTATGTGTCTAACCTTACTAAAGCCAAAGATGCTATTGGTAACCTTACCGGCGTTTACGAAAAATCGGCAACTGCAATCTCCACTTCTTCCGATATGCAAGTGAAAAGTATGCAGGAGATTATGGATATTCAAAAGAGCAATACACATAAACTAAACGAATCACTTGCTGCTTCAACAGATATGCAAATGAAGAGCGCGCAGGAAGTGATTAATTCTCAAAAAGTGCACGCGCAGAAATTACAGGAAACACTGTCCACCTCAACAGATATGCAGATTAAAAGTGTTCAGGAACTGTTTGATGTGCAAAAACAACACGCACAAAAAATGCAGACTGCCCTTACCTCTACTTCTGAAATTCAGGTAAAAAATGTTCAGGAGATGTTTGAAATGCAAAAACTTCACGCTCAAAAACTACAGGATACACACATGCAAAATGTTCAAAAAATTGACCAAATTCAAGAGCAGGGAACGAAGACCATTTTGGATAACTACAAGAAAATTGAAGACAGTTACGCTAAATTAGCAAATTCAATGAACGAAACCGTTCAGGAGGCACAACTCTACAAAGTGGAAGTGGATAAACTATCTAAACAGGTTGCCCAAATTAATGCAATCTATTCCAATATGTTAGCGGCAATGACAACAAAATAATGATTAGACAATTGATAATTGACAATTGACAATTGACAATTGAATAATTAAATTATTGAACTATTGAACATTAAATTTTAACCTTAAACAAAAATAAATATATGGGTGCAAAAAATTGTCCGGAAACCCCTCGACAGAGATTGATAAGTATGATGTATTTAGTGCTTACGGCGATGTTGGCGCTAAACGTATCCAAAGATATTCTAAACGCATTCGCCATCGTAGATGAAACGCTGCATACTTCAAATCTCATCACGGAAAGTAAAAACAGACAGGATTACAATGAGTTGAATCGCCAAAAAGTAATTTTGGGGGAAGATAAAGTTGCTGTTGAGTTTGGAAAAGCCATGCAAATTAAGG